>ERZ780014.117-NODE-117-length-42899-cov-5.25864_pt1 | contig 42899 bp, 30 predicted proteins | sample MGYA00511929_ERZ780014 | MGnify/ENA primary metagenome ERZ780014 (study PRJEB29588, sample SAMEA2155132) | human gut metagenome | biome: human gut; feature: human-associated habitat; material: faeces | place: Denmark | collected 2008/2010 ...
ATCCGACGAGCAAACAGGGAAAGCGCGCTGCCGATATAATCGCAAACGGACTGCGCGAGATTTACCCCGAGCCCGAGCTTGTGAACACACGCACATCAACAACACTGCTCGAGCTAAAACGTTCGAAGGCTCCCGCGGTTTACCTTGAGCTTGCCTACCACGACAACGAGCAGGATGCGCGGTGGATAGCCGACAACATTGACGCGATAGCCGAAAACCTTGTTATAAGCATCGCGGACTTTCTCGGCGTGCAGTACTATCCGCCCGTTTTTCCCGCCACGGGTACCGTTAGCACGCGGGGCGGGGTTCTGAACGTCCGCCGTGCACCGAATATGACCTCCGCCGTTATCGGCACTCTCCCCAACGGACGCGACGTAAAAATCATCGGCGCACTCAACGGGTGGTATGCCATAGAGTTTAAAAACACAACAGGTTACGTTTTTGCGGGAAACATCAAGAGAAATTGACACAGGCTGTACACAAAATTGACATATTTATACACTTATACGCTTTTTTACGACGGCGTTTGTATAAAATGCAGATTTTTAAACTTTTCCTTGCTTTTACCCCCAAAAAGCCCTATACTATTATTGTATTTTCACCGTACTTTTCTTTAGGGGGAACGAGGATTTGAAGCTGCTTGAGGAGCGCATAATTGCTGACGGCAAAGTGATCGGGGACGATATTCTCAAGGTGGATATGTTTCTCAATCACCAGATCGACGTGAACCTTCTTCAGGAAATCGGCAAGGAGTTCAAGCGTCGTTTTGACGGGTGTAATATAAATAAAATTCTGACTATCGAGGCATCGGGCATAGGGATCGCGTGCATAACCGCGCAATATTTCTCTGTGCCTGTTGTTTTTGCCAAAAAAGGCGCGCATAAAAATGTCGGCGACAACGTCTATTCCACCGTCGTTCACTCGTTTACAAAGGGCACGGACAGCCTCGTCGCAGTGTCGAAGGACTACATAAAAAAGGGCGACAGAATCCTCATTATCGACGATTTCCTCGCAAACGGCGCTGCCGTCTCGGGGCTTATCGATATAATCAAGCAGGCGGGCGCCGAGCTCGAGGGCGTCGGCATCGCAATAGAAAAGGGCTTCCAGCCCGGCAGAAAGGTTCTCGAGGAAAAGGGCGCGAGAGTCGAATCCCTCGCAATAATCGAGAAGATGGGCAACGGCAGCATAACTTTCAAAGAACAGGACAACTGAGTTATTTTTTCCCGCCGACATCGCGGGATAAATATAAAAAATTTTTTGGAGGTACGTCAAAAAATGAAGAAATTCACAAGAATCCTCGCAATTGTTCTTGCACTCGCTACCATTTTCGCCTTTGCGGCTTGCAACAACAAGAACGGCGGCGAGAAGAAGATGAAGGTCGGTTTTATCTTCCTTCATGACGAAAACTCAACTTATGACAAGAACTTCATCACCGCAGCTGAGGAAGCCTGCAAGGAGCTTGGCGTTGAGATCATCAAGAAGACCGGCATCAGCGAGACTGCTGCCTGCTTCGATGCGGCTGCCGACCTTGCCGAGCAGGGCTGCTCCGTTGTTTTCGCCGACAGCTTCGGCCACGAGAGCTTCATGATCCAGGCTGCCGAGAAGTATCCGGACGTCCAGTTCTGCCACGCTACCGGCACTCAGGCTCACACTAAGAATCTCAAGAACTTCCACAATGCTTTCGCTTCCATCTACGAGGGCCGTTATCTTGCGGGTATCGCCGCAGGCATGAAGCTCAACGCTATGATCAAGGAAGGCAAGTTCGAGGCTAAGGACGCTAAGATAGGCTATGTCGGCGCATACCCCTATGCAGAGGTTAAGTCCGGCTACACCGCATTCTTCCTCGGCGTAAGATCCGTCTGCAAAGAGGCTACCATGGAAGTCCAGTTCACCGGTTCATGGTATGACGAGGCCAAGGAGAAGGAAGCTGCTACCCTGCTTATCGGCAGAGGCTGCAAGCTCATCAGCCAGCACGCCGACTCCATGGGCGCTCCCACCGCTTGCGAGAGCGCAGGCGTTCCCAACGTCTCCTACAACGGCTCCACTCTTGACGCTTGCCCGAACACCTTCATCGTTTCCTCCAGAATCAACTGGGTACCTTACATGAAGTACATGATCGAGTGCGTCAGAGACAACAAGGCTATTGACACCGACTGGTGCAAGGGCATCAACGAGGGCGCTGTCGAGCTGACCCCCATCAACGAGAAGGTCGCCGCTCCCGGCACTGCCGGGGCCATCAAGGCTGCCGAAGAGCAGTTCAAGGCCGGCACTCTCCATGTTTTTGACACCTCCACCTTCACCGTTGACGGCAAGACCCTCACCAGCTACATGGCCGACGTCGACACCGACGAGAAATTCACCCCCGACACCGAGGTTATTTCCAACGGCTATTTCCACGAGTCCGAGAAGCGTTCCGCTCCTTACTTCGATGTCAACATCGACGGCATTACTCTTCTCAATGAGGGCTGATTAACAAGCAGTAACTTTCATTCAGACGGGGCGACGAAAGCCGCTCCGTCTGAAGCAGTTAAATTAAAAAGATTTTAAGTTTGAAAAGCCGATTATCCTTCCTGTCTTAATCGGCTTTTGAGATTTAAAATAGGAGGATAAGTGGGCTTGAACGCAGCAATCGAACTGAAAAATATTTCAAAAAGCTTCGGAAGCATCGTTGCCAACAAGGATGTATGTCTGACCGTCAACCGCGGCGAGATACTCTCCATTCTCGGCGAAAACGGCTCCGGAAAAACAACGCTGATGAACATGATCGCCGGAATTTACTATCCGGATCACGGTCAGATTTTCATCGACGGCAAAGAGGTGGTCATCCGCTCCCCCAAGGACGCGCTTGACTACAAAATAGGCATGGTCCATCAGCATTTCAAGCTCGTGGACGTATTCTCCGCAACGGAGAATATCATCCTCGGTCTTGACGAGGGCAAATTCAATGTCAAAAAGTCTGCCGAACGCATAAAAAAGATAAGCGAGCAGTACGGCTTTGACATCGACCCGAACAAGAAGATATACGAGATGTCCGTCTCCGAAAAACAGACCGTTGAGATAATCAAGGTGCTCTACAGAGGCGCCGACATACTCATTCTTGACGAGCCCACCGCCGTTCTCACTCCGCAGGAGACGCTCAAGCTCTTTGACGTCCTGCGCCGTATGCGCGACGACGGCAAGGCTATCATAATCATCACCCATAAGCTCCACGAGGTGCTTTCCCTCTCCGACCGCGTATCGGTTCTCAGAAAGGGCGAATACATCGGCACGGTCAGGACCGCAGAGACTAACGAATCCGAGCTCACCGAGATGATGGTCGGCAAGAAGATAAGCCTCAACATCGACCGCAGCGAGCCCGTTGACCCCGTGGACAGGCTCATAGTCAAGGATATAAACTGCATAAACCGCGAGGGCGTAAAGCTCCTCGACAACATTTCGTTCACCGCGCGTTCGGGCGAGATACTCGGCATCGCGGGTATCGCCGGAAGCGGTCAGCGCGAGCTGCTTGAATCCATCGCCGGACTTCAGCATCTCAACAGCGGCGAAATACTCTATAACAACCCCAAGACCGGCAATCAGGACAACCTGCGCGACAAGACGCCCATGCAGATTCGCGAGCTCGGCGTGCGCCTGTCGTTCGTCCCCGAGGACAGACTCGGCATGGGACTCGTCGGCAACATGGATATAGTCGACAACATGATGCTGCGAAGCTACCGCAAGGGCAAGAGCGCATTTCTTGAGCGCAAGAAGCCAAAGACGCTCGCGGAAAAGGTCATCAGCGACCTCGAGGTCGTCACCCCGAGCGCGAATACGCCCGTTCGCCGTCTCTCCGGCGGCAACGTGCAGAAGGTGCTCGTCGGCCGCGAGATAGCCTCCTCCCCCACCGTCTTTATGGCTGCCTACCCCGTGCGCGGACTTGACATCAACTCATCCTATCTCATATATAACCTGCTCAATCAGCAGAAGGAAAAGGGCGTCGCCGTTATATTTGTCGGCGAGGATCTCGACGTTCTGCTTGAGCTCTGCGACCGAATCCTCGTCATAAACTCCGGCAAGATAACGGGAGTGGTTGACGCAAGGACTTCCACAAAGGAAGAGCTCGGTCTGCTTATGACAAAAACCGACGGAGGTGAAACCCATGAGTAAGTCAAACGGACAGAAGCGCGAGCCGCTTTTCCACATAGTCAAGCGCAGCACCGTTCCCTCATGGGCGGCATGGCTTATCAGAATCGGCGCGGTCATTCTGGCGCTGCTCGTCTGCGCGGTCGTGACCGTCGTTATCACCGGCCAGAATCCCGCGGAGGTCTATTCCGCGATAATCTTCGGCGCGGTCGGCTCGCCCAGGCGCATATGGAGCCTGTTCCAGAACCTCGCGATGCTCCTTTGCATTTCGCTCGCAGTCACCCCCGCATTCAAGATGAAATTCTGGAACATCGGCGCCGAGGGGCAGGCGCTCATGGGCGGCTTCGCAACCGCCTCATGTATGATCCTCTTCGGCGACAAGCTCCCGTCCTACATTCTCTTCCCCGTTATGATAATAACGAGCGTCATTGCGGGTGCGATATGGGCTTTTATCCCCGCGTTCTTCAAGGCGAAGTGGAACACCAACGAGACGCTTTTCACGCTGATGATGAACTACATCGCCACGCAGATAGTCGCCTACTTCTGCTACAAGTGGTCGAACCCCAAGGGCTCGGGTCACATCGGCGTTATCAACAGCGTCAGCCACAGCGGCTGGGTGCCGAGTCTCGGCAATCAGGATTATCTGCTCAACATACTGATAGTTGCGGCTCTGACCGTCTTTATGTACATCTATCTCAAGTACAGCAAGCACGGCTATGAGATTTCCGTTGTCGGCGAGAGTGAAAACACCGCGCGCTACATCGGCATAAACGTCAAAAAGGTCATCATGCGCACGATGCTCCTCTCCGGCGCGCTCTGCGGCATAACCGGCTTCCTGCTCGTCAGCGGCACCGACCACACCGTAGCGACGAACACCGTCGGCGGACGCGGCTTCACTGCGATAATGGTATCGTGGCTCGCAAAGTTCAACCCCGCCTACATGATCCTTACCTCGCTGCTCATCGTTTTCTTCCAGAAGGGCGCGATTCAGATATCGACGAGCCTCGGACTCAACGACTCGTTCGCAGATATCATAACCGGCATAATAATCTTCTTCATCATCGGCAGTGAGTTCTTCATCAACTACTCTGTCAAGTTCCGCAGCAAGGAGGCGAAGGCATAATGATAGTTATTACATTTATTCAGCGTGCTATAATGCAGAGCATTCCTCTGCTCTTCGGCTCAACGGGCGAGACTATAACCGAAAAGGGCGGCAACCTGAACCTCGGTATCCCCGGCATAATGTATGTCGGCGGTATCTCCGGCGTTATCGGTGCGTTCTTCTATGAGAAAAATGCCGCCGCGATAAACCCGTTCCTCGCGGTACTCATCCCCCTGCTCTCGAGCATTCTCGGCTCGGCGCTCATGGGTCTGCTCTACTGCTTTCCGACCGTCACGCTGCGTGCGAATCAGAACGTTACGGGTCTTGCGATGACGACCTTCGGCGTCGGCTTCGGCAACTTCTTCGGCGGCTCGCTCATCAAGATAACAGGAAGCGACATCCCCTCGATAGCGCTGAGCGCGACGAGCAACTGCTTTAAAACCACGCTTCCGTTTGCTTCGAAGCTCGGAAAAGTCGGAGATCTTCTCTTCTCCTACAGCTTTCTCGCCTACACCGCGATAATCATCGCGCTCATAACCGCCTACTTCTTCAAGCATACGCGCACGGGACTTCAGCTTCGCGCAGTCGGCGAGAACCCCGCAACGAGCGACGCGGCGGGCATAAACGTCGGCAGATACAAGTATGTTTCGACTGTTGTCGGCAGCATTATAGCGGGTCTCGGCGGTCTCTACTACGTCATGGACTACGCAAACGGCGTATGGTCGAACAACGGCTTCGGCGACCCCGGCTGGCCGGCGGGAGCGCTCGTTATCTTCGCGGTTTGGAAGCCCGACCTCGGCATACTCGGCTCGTTCCTCTTCGGCGGTCTCATGGTCGTTCACAACTACATTCCGAACCTCAGCTTCGGCGCACAGGAGCTGTTCATGATGACGCCTTACGTCGTTACGATAATCGTTCTTGTCGCTGTCAGTATGCGCCGCAAGCGCGAGAATCTGCCTCCCGCGAGCCTCGGACTTTCTTACTTCCGCGAGGATCGATAATATTGATTTTTTGAAACTCATGGTGTATAATAAAGCCATAAAACTTAGGAGGTTTTACTATGTTAGTTTCCGCAGCAAAAATGCTCAAAGATGCAAAGGCCGGCAAGTACGCGGTAGGTCACTTCAATATCAACAACCTTGAGTGGACAAAGGCTATTCTTCTCACCGCTCAGGAGCTCAACTCCCCCGTTATCCTCGGCGTGTCCGAAGGCGCAGGCAAATATATGTGCGGTTTCAAGACCGTCACCGCCATGGTTGACGCTATGGTAGACGAGCTCGGAATCACCGTTCCCGTTGCGCTTCACCTTGATCACGGCTCCTATGAGGGCGCGCTCAAGTGCATCGAGGCGGGCTTCTCCTCCGTCATGTTCGACGGCTCTCACTACGGCATTGAGGAAAATATCGCAAAGACAAAGGAAATAATCGCTCTCGCTCATTCGAAGGGCATTTCCGTTGAAGCCGAAGTCGGCGCCATCGGCGGCGAAGAGGACGGCGTTATAGGCGGCGGCGAGGTCGCAGACCCCGAGGAGTGCAAGATGATTGCCGATCTCGGCGTCGATATGCTCGCAGCGGGTATAGGCAATATCCACGGCAAGTATCCCGCGAACTGGAAGGGTCTGAGATTCGACGTTCTCGCCAACATCCAGGAGCTCACCGGCGAGATGCCCCTCGTTCTCCACGGCGGCACGGGTATCCCCGCAGACATGATAAAGGAAGCTATCTCCCTCGGCGTTTCCAAGATCAACGTCAACACCGAGTGCCAGCTCGCTTTCGCTGACGCTACCAGAAAGTACATCGAGGCAGGCAAGGATCTCGAGGGCAAGGGCTTCGATCCCAGAAAGCTTCTCGCACCCGGCTTCGAGGCTATCAAGGCTACCGTCAAAGAGAAGATGGAGCTGTTCGGATCGGTCAACAAGGCATAAGAAAAGCTCCAAAAAGCAATTTACCGGCAGAGTAAAATCTGCCGGTTTTTTCATTTGCAAAGATGATAAAAAATTACCGCCGATATTTTAACTCGGCGGCTTTTGCATATGAGAATGAAGTTATTAAAGCTTCTCCAACAGCTTTCTGAGACTTCTTTAGATATTGTGTAAATATGGCGTGCAAGCCGTTTCCCGTCTTTCACGCCATTCATCACTTTGCTTTTTTATACCGTACTTTGGACTTTACACATAATTTGAAGAAGAACCCGCCATTCATCACTTTGCTTTTTTATACCGTACTTTGGACTTTACACATAATTTGAAGAAGAACCATTTTGAAACCTCCTCACTCTTTTCATTGAACGGTTTAGTGCCTTTTATTTTTTATAGATAGAATAAACATACATATTGTTGAAAGTAGATATACGAAGTACAAAACATACGTTACGCTATTTCCCCACGGGAACGATTGCTCTGGATGTTGCAATGCATATAGAAAAAACATAATAGCTATAAAAATCATAGCACAACCAACCAAGAGAAAGATACTTGATTTTTTCATACAAAAATCTCCTTTTTGATTTTTAATTAGTCGAGTATGCAACAGCATAAGTTTTTGAACTATTCACTATATCATGCGGTGTAACTCCAGGTTCACCGTGAGAACCACCAACCTCGATATCTATACCTTGATTTTTGTATGCAGCCCATACCAACTCAGAACAATACCAATCTGTCTCACTGGCACTTGTATCTTTCGCTAAATCTAAATTGTATGAAGAACCAACTTCTCCTCTACAAAACGAAACAGCTGCATTTTTAATGCTTTCAGTTGCTCCGCTAACTCTTAAAATTGTGACACCTTTTTCATCGACCCTGGTATCATCCAAAATACTTCTCGTAACACCGCCGTAGCTATTAGAAATAGCCTCAATCAAGCGAATATATTTTGTTCCATCACTTCTAGTATAGATGCCATCAACTATAGCGATATGTCCCGTAATACCAAAGCCCCCTTTTGCTTCGTATATAACATCTCCTTTTTTCACCACATCTAATAGATTGTATTTGCTGTATGTCGCTTGAGAAGGACAAGAATATCCTGTATTGTAGTAATATTTTCTTCCTCCTCCAGAACTTGACGAGCAAGTCGCTACTGTTGGAGATGGTAATAACACTGAATAATAGGAATTTTCATACTCACTTATGGATTGACCAGCATAGCCATTTCTAAAGTCGTCATAGGTCATTCCCAATTCAATGTTGTTCTCATTTGCATAAGTTACAATACGAGAGTATGCATCTTCAAGCTCGATATTACCATACGGAGCAGTTTTATCACTTGCATATGCGATAACTGATGTAGAAAAAATCATAACAAAAACAAGCATCACTGGAAGTAATCGTGAAAATTTTCTTTTCATAACATTTAATCCTCCTTTTTATGTTCTCTGTTAGTTGATACTTTAATTTGTTCGATTTATTAAATTGTGCATTGGAATCACCCAACCTTTCAGAATATTACGAAAAAAACCGCAACAAGCCTTCGATAAGCTGTTGCGGTCTGACGACACTTCATTTGCGGAAGTTATAAATACCGCTTGCATCGCTTGTTCTAAACAGCAGACCGCAACGTTTATAACTCCTCTGTGTATATTGTAATAAAAAATGTCGAAATTGTCAAGCTGTTAATTGACAAAAATCGTCTCGTAAATTGTATATGCTAAAATGATATGACTCAATAAAAAAGAGAAGTAACTTCAAAATATGGTATAATGTTATTCACTACAAATCTCTTTATTGTTCCTCCTATGTTTTTTTCTCTTCTGTACTTTAAATTGTCAAAAAAAGTTTTAAACATCCAAAAACCTCCCTCTGTATTTTTTTAACCATATTATGATACAATTCAGCAAAACTTACAAAAGAGAGCTGCTGGAATTATGCAAAAATACTATTATCAGAGACTGCGCGACATTCGCGAGGACAGAGAAAAAACGCAAAAAGAAATTGCGGAAGTGCTCAACACGACCTACCAGTATTACAGCGCATACGAGCGCGGTGTGCGGGACATACCGAGCCACCATATAAAAACTCTTGCGCTCTACTACAACATCTCTGCGGACTACCTTTTGGGACTTACGGACGAGCCGAAAGCGCTGAAATAAAGTTTAACGCCCGAGTGCGGATATCTCTATTGACTGCACTCGGGCGTTATTGTATAATCAACTAAAAATCTTAGGGGGAACAGATAAATGCTCACTATAAAAGACGGCGAGTTTAAAATGAACGGCGAGAGCTTTCGCATATATTCGGGCTCGATGCACTATTTCCGCATCATGCCCGAATATTGGGAGGACAGGCTCAAAAAGCTCAAGGCGGCGGGCTTTAACACGGTTGAGACCTATGTCTGCTGGAATATGCACGAGCCTAAAAAGGGCGAATTTGATTTCACGGGCAGATTTGACATCAGGCGGTTCATCAAGACCGCCCAAAAGGTCGGACTCTATGCTATAGTCAGACCCGGCCCGTATATCTGCGCCGAATGGGACTTCGGCGGACTGCCCGCATGGCTGCTCAAGGACAGAAATATGCGCCTGCGCTGCGCCTATCCCGATTATTTGCAGCACGTTTCGGACTTCTATCACAGGCTGTTTAAGGAGATAGGCGACCTTCAGCAGAGCGAGGGCGGCAACATAATCGCAATGCAGGTCGAGAACGAATACGGCAGCTACGGCAACGACAAGGAGTATCTCAGATATATCGAAAAGCTCATGCTCGACTGCGGCGCAAAGGTCATGCTCTTCACCTCCGACGGCGATGACAACAGTATGCTCTCCGGCGGCACGCTCCCCGACCTGTTCAAGACACTGAACTTCGGCTCGCGCACGGCCGTTATATTCAACGCCCTTGAAAGATTCCACGAGACCGCGCCGAAGATGTGCACGGAGTTCTGGTGCGGCTGGTTTGACCACTGGGGCGAGGAGCACCACACCCGCGGCTCGGACAGCGTATCTGATGAGATAAAGGCTTTTCTTGATATCGACGCAAGCTTCAACTTCTATATGTTCCACGGCGGCACGAACTTCGGCTTCACAGCCGGAGCAAACTACTACGACGAATATCAGCCGACTGTCACAAGCTACGACTACTGCGCTCTGCTGACCGAATGGGGCGACTACACGCCCGCCTACTACGCGGTCAGAGAGATTCTGCTCAAGGCGCAGAATCTGCCCGAAACCGAGCTTCCCACCTCGCCCGAGCTTCAAAATATAGGAAAAGTGGCGCTCGGTGAGAGCACCTCGATTATGAGCAATCTCGACAATCTCGGTGAGCGCCGCCGCGTTCCCCTGCCCGAGAGCATGGAATATTTCGGTCAGAACAGCGGCATGATCTACTATGAAACGAAGCTTGAGCAGATATATAATCCGCACAGCCTGCGCGTTGCCCACGTCCACGACACGGCGTATGTCTACATCGACGGCGAGCCCAAGGCGAAAATAGACCGCCGCGACGAGAACAAAATCAAAGGCTACGACACCTTCGATTTTGACGGCTGCACGGACGGCTGCACCATAGGCGTATTGGTTGACGCGATGGGACGCGTAAACTACGGCGAGCACATCTACGACCGCAAGGGAATTGAAGCCGTACGCTACGGCAACCAGAACCTCATGGGCTACGATGTCATCACGCTCCCGCTCGACAACCCGGAGAAGATCGACTTTTCGCTCGTAGACAGCAGGTATCCCCTTTTCATGCGCGGTCACTTCAAAGCGCAGGGTCAAAAGGACTGCTTTGTACATTTAGACGGCTTCAAAAAGGGCTTCGTCTACATAAACGGCTTCAATATCGGCCGCTATTGGGAGATAGGTCCGCAGCGCGCGCTCTACATCCCCGGAGTCCTGCTCAAGGACGAGAACGAGATAATCGTACTCGAGCTTGAGGGCTGCGAAAAGGCGGAGGTCGAGATAACCGCCGAGCCGGATTTGGGATAAGAAAAAATATATAAAACACAAAACCCCGAGCTGTTTTCACAGTTCGGGGTTCATTTATGCTATGCTGTTTTTTTACTGCTTTGCGCCGTTATCGAACATCTCGAGAGCCTTGACGCTGATCGCGAAGCAGTTTGCAAGTCCTTCTTCGTTCATGTTGTCATAGGTATCTCTTCTGGTGTGATAATAGTCCTCAAGCTTATGGTTGAGGCCTGTGACGCCGGTCGCTCTGAAGCCCGCCTGAGCGAAAGCCGCAGAGTCGGTAGCTCCGCCGAGAGGCGGAACCCAGCCCTTCTTGCAGGCAATGTCAAGCTCCTTGGCAGCCTCCATGAACAGGTCGGAAACGTCCTTGTCGGCCTTTACAGTACCGTTGAGGTCGCGGTAGTTGGTCATGAGGTACTTGGGATCGTGAATCGTATCATATGAGAAGATGAAGGTCGGGACATCGTCGAACTCGCCCTTATGAGCCTCGCACCATGCCTTTGCGCCGCGCAGACCCGCTTCCTCGGAGCCTGTGAGGATAACGCCGATTTCGGTATTCTCAAGCTCGATGCCCTCATCCTTGAGAGCCTTGAGGATAGCAATACCCATGTAGCAGCCGGAGAGGTTGTCGTTCGCGCCGTCAACAACGCGGTTCTCGTTCCACATCCAATAGAGGCCAATAAGGAACGGGACAAATACAAGGCCTATAAGGCGAAGAAGTCCGAGAGTGTCGCCGGCATCGAACGGCGGAACACTAAGTCCGTTCTTTGCGACAAGTATTATAGAAACAACAAGATAATATACAGCACCGATACCGCAGATAACCGCGTGGCCCTCAAAGCCGACACCGCCGAGCTTATAGTTTACGGGCCACTCCCAGGCAGCGTCCGGATGGCCGTTGAAGAATATGCGGCGCTTGACCTCGCCCTTGCAGCTCTTGACTGCGGTGACGTTATGACCGGTCTTTTCCGGGAAGCAGCGGTCGATAAGCTTCTTATACAGACCGAACTCCATAAAGACGATGAACAGTCCGACAACGATAAGAATTATCGAGATGAGAGGATAAAAGAACGAAAGGGCAATTGCCGCGAGGACGAATGTGATGGTGAAATAAATCCATCCGTAGAATGAGCCGGGGTTCTCCTTGAACGGCTCGACGTCGGCTCTCTCGCATCCGCACTCGTTTTTGAGCACGTCCGCCATGTACTCGCAGGCCTGATGCTCGCCCTTTGAACCGGGATCGCGCTTTTCGAAGCTCTTGCATATGTGAGTTATCTCGCTCACCATATACTTGGCAGCTTCTTTCTTCTTGTCAATGATCGACTGAAGATTCATTTTTTATTACCTCCTTGAAATATATAAGTCGAGCGGCCGCCCGAGGCTGCTGCACTTTTCGCGGCTGCCGCTCAAAACAGTCTTTTATTTGCGGGGACCGGTAAAGCCGTTCGCCTGCTGGAACTTGTCAATTTTGTCGATAACTCCGAGGACGACGTCGAAGCCGTTGCCGACGGTTTCAACATCGAAGCGCTCGGGCATATCGCGCCAGGTGTGATAATAATAGGTAAGGGTCGGATCCTGAGCCGCAAAGGTGACGGACTTGGCACCGGCCTTTGTCATCGGGGTGCTGTCGCAGCCGCCGACGGGGTTATGTATGCAGCCCTTGGTCTTGCTCTCTATTCCGAGCTCCGCAAAGGTATCCTTGAACATCGTTTCAAGATCCTTGTCGAAGCGGCAGAACTGCCAATCGTCCTTGACAACGACCTCGAAATAGTCCTTGTCGGCGACGGAGTCTATATTTATGTTCCAGACATTGTCAAGAATCGGCTCGCCCTTATGCATACGGGTGAACGCGATAGAGCCGCGCAGACCTGCCTCCTCGGAGCCGCAGTTGAAGTCGATTATACGGCAGTTTTTGGGCATCTTCTCGGGATTCTCTTTGAAATACTTCGTAACGACATAGCTGAGAGCGCAGCCCGTTGCGTTATCCATAGCGCCGCGCGAAGCGTTGCGCGGATCGGGATCTGCCCACATGATAAGGAACGCACTGCCTATGGCGGTAACGAGGGGCATAAAGCGCATAGCGAACATAAAGTTCACAAACGCGGGCGAAGCAAAAGCCTCTACCGCCCAACCTGCGCCGAAATAATATCCGGTGTAGATAGTCGCAACGGCGACAGAAGTGCCGGCGAGGAAGAAGAAGCAAAGCGCACCGAAGCCAACCTTGGCAAAGGTAGCGATGAGGCCGAGCTTGGGCTTCGTATAGGAGTGCTCCGAATGACGCCAGTTCCAGCTGGTATCGGTATGACCGGAGAGGACAATGGTATAATCATACTTGCCGTCCTCCGGGAGCAGCTCGCCGTAGGTGTTCTGCGATATCTCCTGCTTAAAGAACATATCGAACCATGTCTTATAAAGGAAAACGCTGCATACGAGCCAAACAATAACGGCTATCGACACGAGCGCCATTCCATACCAGACCGAGGGGATGCCCATTGCAATATATACAAGGGCGCTCAGCGCAAGACCGACCCAGCCGGCATAGGGGATTCCGCCGATGGACGCACGCGGAGAGACCGCAAATTCTTCACGAATCGGCTCGATGCCTATCTCTCTGAGCTTATCGCCCATATAGGCCGCAAATTTTTTCTCATTGTCGGTACCCGGCAATCTTGAACCGATGTTCTTCGAGGCGTGATTGACTATGTCATACACCTCTTGAGCATACTTTCTGTGTTCTTCTTTCATAAAAAGCGACACTCCTTTTGTAAATGTGTCATAATTATACAATATTTCGGAGATGAAAAGCAATAGGCATTAAATAGAATACAAAAATTTCTTTAAAATTTGTTAACAAATAAATTATTTCGGCGATTGGCGGAAATAATAACAAATACAATATAAAATATTCTCACAAGAAAGAGTGAATGAAAACGGACAAGAATAAAAGAAAAAAGATTTCCGAGCGTGATTGCCCTACCCCGAGCGCCGCTTCCGTAACGGACGAGCCCGAGGACGTGTTTGACATGGTGAACAAATACGGCACGTACAACATTCAGCCCACCGCCCAGACAGAAAATTCCTTTCCGTATATTTCGCAGGGATTGCCGAAAAAAAGCAAAAACAACAAAAAGAATTGACTTCTCACCCCGCGGTATTAACCGCGGTTTTTTTGGTATAAAGCAACTTTTCTTGTTTGATACGCTCAAAAATCGTTGACAGAATTTGTATAATCTACTAAAATATGAAAAGGAAGATATTGTTTTGGGGGGAGTGGATAATATTGTTAAGAATCGCAGTATGCGAGGACAACATTCGCGAGCTTCGTGAAATCATGTCGCTCATTGAGGAGTACCCGCGCAAGTCGGCCTATGGGATAGAGGCTACCGCCTTTTCCGATTCCGAAGAATTGGCAAAACGGATAGACGAGTTTGATGTTTTTCTTCTCGATTACCTGATGCCGGGAATAGACGGGCTCGAGCTTTCAAAACGTATCAGAGAGAAATATATGACAACAAAAACCATTATATTCATCTCGCGGTATGACGACATCGTCTACGATGCATTTGAGGTTCACGCCCATCGCTATCTCATCAAGCCCGTTGAAAAGGAAAAGCTCTATCAGGCGCTCAACGAGCTCAACGTAGACGCGTATGCGTTTCGTCGACTGCTTGTCAAGAACGGCGGAGAGTCAATGCTTATCGATATAGACAAGATATATTTTATCGAAGTCAAGCTCAAGAACACGCATATCCACTATGAGGAAAACGGCGAGGAGAGGGTTTTCGTGTGCAGAAAATCGCTCAACAGCTTTGAGAGGGAGCTCTCCCCTTTCTGGTTTCAGCGCACGCACCGCGCTTATCTGACGAACCTTGCGATGATAGAGTCGTTTGACAACAAGAACATATACATAAAAAATCTGAAGAGATGTATTCCTGTGGGACCCAACCATATTAGCAAGGTATCGAGCAGGCTCTTTCAGCTGACTCGGCAGCGTAGCGGAGGCGATGCGGGGAGGTCTGCGCTATGAATACATTCGCAGCGCTCTGTGCTCCGCTGAATCTCGTCAGCTGTGTGTGCTGTATACTACTTGTACACACATTTTTGTATTCGGTCGGTTACGAAACGAAAACGAGAAAAATCCCGCTCACTGTTTTCTGTTTCGTCCTCGCTGTGCTCAGCTTCGCTCCGGCATTTTTGCCGAAATACCTCGATGTGGCCGACACCGTTGACATGACATCGACTCTGTGCCACATCGTCTATCCCTATCTGATGTTCAAGTCGCGCAAAAAGACGGCCTTTTTATGGATAGGAATAGCCATGGTATCGAGCCTTGACTACCTGGCGTTCATATTAAACTATGCCATGAGGCTCGGCGTCATAGGTCAGCTGATAACCCGTATTGTCATATATCTAATTATATTCGCCGCCACCGCGCTGATCGTCAGAAGGCGAGGACGAGCAGACCTCACGGAAGCCTTCGACAAATTCCCGCCTGTCGCAAGCCTGATGATATACGCGGCTTTTCTCGCCGCATATTACAGCGTCACGGTCTCATTCAACGCGGAATACACAAAAGAGACCGCAAACTCGCTGACGATGTTTTCTTCGCTGCTTATCGTCGGCTGCATAGCTTATCTGGTAATAAAATATCTCACTGCCTCGCAGAAAAAACGCGCAACGGAAAAGCAGCTCGAGCTCGAGCTCAACCATTACAGCAACATGGTTGAAAAGAACCGTGATATGCGCGTGTTTCGCCATGATTTCAAGAACAATCTTATCTCCGTAAGAGCCCTGATAGGCGGCGGTCAATATAACGAAGCGGAAAAATACATAGACGAGCTCTACGGCAGACTCGACGCGACAAAGAATGCGTTTTCAACCGGAAACCATCTCGCGGACGCCATACTCGCCGAGAAAAATTCTGCGGCCGTTTCGCAGAAAACCGAAATAGATTTTGACGGAATCATACCGAGCGACGGTATAGACAACATCGACCTTTGCACAATCCTTGCAAATGCGCTCGACAACGCCCTTGAAGCGAGCAAGCCGATTGAAAATGCGATAATCAATGTGCGCGCCACCGTAAATTCCGCGGTTTTCATGCTCACCGTCAGCAACCCCACTCTCCGACCTGTCGAGATAAAGAACAACCGTGTAAAGACAACTAAAGCAGACAGCGTAAACCACGGACTCGGCATCGGGAGCATAAAGAATGCGGCAAAAAAATATAACGGCGAAGTAAATCTCAAATATGAAGACGGACATTTCACTGTTGAAGTGATGATGATAATGAGAAAGGGTGCAAGAAAAAATGAAGGGTAAAATCAAAGCAACGCTCAGGAGATTCTTGAGCATTGCTCTCGCGGCGCTTATTCTGGCAGGCTGCGCGGGGGCGGCTTTCGCCGACGGCTCGGACGCGAGCGGTACGCTAAACGGCATTAACTGGGTATATACCGCCGCCGACAAGACGCTTGTTTTGAGCGGCAGCGGCACACTTGACGCAAGTTCTGACGCCTTCAGCACATCGGCTTGGAACGCCGAATATGTAAAGATCGGCGCAGATGTAGACATCAAAAGCGGTTTGGTATTTAATCACTTCAATTTTGTCAAGGCATTTGAAGTGGATGCGGACAGCAAATATCTCTGCAGCCTCGACAGCATGCTTATGAGCAAAGATCAGACCGTGCTGTTAAAATACCCGTCAAGGAATAATGAATTTTCGTTCTATACCATTCCGGATACCGTAAAGACCATTTCTTACGCTGCTTTTGAGTATGCCCCTCTCAAAACCGTATTTCTCAACGACGGTCTTGAGACTATTGAGGGCTTCGCGTTTTCAAACAGCAGCCTGCTTTATATCACAATACCCGGAACTGTTACTTCAATAGGACAGAGTGTTCTGGCACAATGCAGCTCTATTACAAAGGTAACTTTTGAAGAGGGCGTTACTGCAATACCGACGTCTGCCTTTGACAGATGCCGAAATCTCGAAACAGTCAATCTTCCCGATTCGCTGACGACCATAGGCGATATCGCATTCTGGGACTGCACCAAACTTAAATCCCTGAAGCTCCCGAAAAATCTTCGTGAATTCAAAGGCACTCCCGGAAGAAATATGGGCGGACTCAACATCGCTTTGACGGTCGATCCGGAGAACCAATATTTCAGCACGGATGAGCTCGGTGTGCTCTACAACAAGGACAAGACCCTGCTCTACTATTGCCCGAATCTCCCCTATACTTTCGACTACACGGTCAGATGCAACCTCAGCGAATATGCATTCAAGGGCTGCGAAAATCTCAGGAATGTTGACATCGCCTACGACCTGCATATCATCCCCGAAAATACATTTAACGGATGCACAAGCCTCGACACCGTGACTCTTCCCGCAACGCTCCAGCGAATCGACAGCACGGCGTTCAACTCATCGCTCAAGACCGTAAACTACCGCGGCACGGAGGAGCTCTGGAACCTTATATCCGTTTACAGCTCCGGCAACAACGCGCTTAAATCGGCAAATATTGTTTATAACTACAGCGAAGAGGAAGAGCCGGAGGAGATAACGCTCACATACGACAAGGATTCAAACACCGTGACCATAACGGGAAGCGGAACTTTGACTGTCAACGACCTGAACAAATGGAGCACAGCGGAAATAAACACCTACGGCCTCAAGGTCAAAATAGGCAAGGGCATCAACATAACGGACGGTCAGATATTCAACGACTGCTCGACGGCGTTCTACTACATGACATCTTTCGAGGTCGATTCCGGCAACCCGTATCTCAGCTCGCTCAACGGAATTCTCTACAACAAGGACAAGACAAAGCTCATCAGGTTCCCCGACAGGCACACAACGGCAAGTTACGACGTTGTCGAGTGCACGGTTGCATCGACGGTAAAAGAAATCGCGCCATATTCGTTCGCGAGCACGGGAGTCACCGATGTCAATCTCCCGAGCGGACTTGAAACCATCGGCGACCGCGCCTTTTACAACGCTACAAAGCTTGTTGACATCACTATCCCCGACTCCGTAAAGACAATAGGCACAGGCGCATTCAAAAATTGCAGCAAAATGACAAAAGCAACCCTGCCCGAGGGTCTTGAAACTATTCCTCAGGAATGCTTTTCGGGCTGCAAAAAGCTTGAAAGCGTGAACATCCCGGATTCAGTCACAAAGATAAGCTATGGGGCTTTCACAAACTGCGCGCTCAAAGAGATAAATATATCGAAAAATCTTACGGTGATATCAATTCCCGGCTATACCTTCGCAGGATGCCCTGCGGCGGTCACGGTAGACGCAGACAACCCGAGCTACAGCGCAGACAGTCTCGGTGCGCTCTATAACAAAGACAAATCGCTCCTGCTCCACTGTCCGAACTTTGAAAAGGCATTTACTTTCGACATAAGCTGCGGCATAGAGCAATATGCGTTCTCCAGCTGCTCGAACCTCACGGATGTGACCTTCTCCTTTGCAATCAAAAAAATCCCGTTCGGCGCGTTCAGGAATTGCAGCTCGCTCAAAATAACCACCGTTCCCGACACGGTCAGGATGATAGATTCTGTGGCATTCTCAGGCTGCGCCATGACAAACTTCTATCTCCCCGACTCTGTCGAATACTTGGGAGACAGAGTTTTTGAGCGCACACCGCTGACACATTTTGAGTTCAACGACAAAATAGATACCTTCAAGAACATATTCTCGATATGCAAAAATCTCAGGACGGTCGTTCTCGGCAAGGGCATAAAGAAAATAGAGTCCGGTGCGCTCGGCGGCACGAGCAAGATAGACACGATATACTACCGCGGCAGCAAAAGCGACTGGGAAAAGATAAACGTCACCGAAGTTGCCTCGGCGCTCAAAAATATCAAGATTGTCTATAACTACGGCCAGACGAGCGGCGTTTGCGGAGATAACCTCACATGGAGCTTGCAGCCCGACCTCTTCCAGATAACTGTCGAGGGCAGCGGCGATATGTATTCCTACGACAACGCTGAGGACTTCACCTGGAGCAGCACCGCAGACGATGTCACGGGCGTTGTAATAAGCAACGGCGTCACCTCCGTAGGCAGGAATGCGTTCAACGGCTTCCCCTATCTCAACGAGGTATTGCTCGGAAGCACCGTTGCAAGAATCGACTCTCTCGCATTCGCAAACTGCGGCGACCTTATGACAGTTGCGATAACAACGGAGGGCGACACGGAAATAGAGTACGACGCGTTTGACGGTCACAACGAAAAATTCCTGCTCATATGCGACAAGAAGAACACCGCCGCGCAGGCTTTCGCCCTTGATAATGAGATGCCGCTTGTGACAGTAAGCTACGACGAGGAAACGAAGGTTATAAACTTCAAGGGCACGCTCACCGTCTTTGAGAGCGTTGCCGGAAGATACCTTGCCTACTACGCGTCGAGATACCCCGATGCCATGTATCTCCACTTCGACGTTCTGACCTTCGACGGAATCAAGACGGCAGACTCGACGGACGGCAAGAGATTCGAGTGCGTCGATCCCGACTCCGAATATCTCACCTTCAAGGATATCTATGTGAAGATAAGCGTTATGAAGGACGGCGAGGAAAAGGACGTCACCTTCGGCGAAATGCTTGAAAGATACGAAAACGGCGACTACGACGCTTTCTATGCCGAAATAGAGAACGACAAGGGCACGGATAAATCGCTCGTTGTCAAGGCTTTCCAAGCAATCTTCAAGCCGATTCTTAAAATCACGTCATCTATAATTAATTTTATAAAGAAGCTGTTTAAATAACACAGACGAGCCGCTCTGCAAAACTCGCAGGGCGGCTCTTTTTGCGTTTCGTTCGCGCTTATTATTGATTTTCTTCCCGCGAAATGATATTATAAAGGGCAACAGATTTTCGGAGATGAGTTTTGTGTTTATTCTGACGCTCGGCAGCACCGACCCGTTTTTCAATCTGTCGGCGGAGGAATATCTGCTCCGCGAAAAAAGCGAGGATTTTTTCCTGCTTTGGAGAAATGAGCCGTGCATTGTAATCGGTAAGAATCAGGTCGCCGCAGACGAAATAAACCCCGATTATGTCTCGGCCCGCTCCCTGCCCGTTGTCAGGCGTATGACCGGCGGCGGGGCAGTTTATCACGACGCGGGCAACCTCAATTTTTCGTTCATTCAAAACGGCGAGCCGGACAGAGTAAATCTATGCAGACCTGTTATCGAGGTTCTTCGCTCCCTCGGCGTTGAAGCGGAGCTTTCCGGGCGAAACGATATTGCAGTCGACGGCAGAAAAGTTTCCGGCACCGCTATGTGCTCGCACGGCGGCAGATCGCTTTTTCACGGAACGCTGCTGATAAATTCCGACCTCGACGCCCTGTCCGAAGCGCTGAGAGCGGACGGGGAAAAGCTTGCGGGACACGGGGTAAAATCAGTAAGAAGCCGCGTGGCAAACATCTCTGAATTCACTGAAAAACCGCTCTGCGCAGAGAATGTCGGTGCTATTCTCGCCCGTTATATGACGGAGCGCGGCGGCGAAAAATACGAGCTTAACGAAAATGAGATAAGCGCCGTTTCGACAATTCGGAACAGCAAATATACCGCCGACTCGTCGAGCTGCGGGGCTGAGTATCCCGAGCAGTCGGAGCGCGTGCGTCTCGGGTGCGGGACGGTCTGCATAAAGAAGAAAACCGCCTGCGGGAGAATAGAGGATATCCGCATTTTCGGCGACTTTATGAATACCGGAGACGTATCGGAGATTGAGAAGCATCTTAAAGGAATCGAGCTTCGGCGCGGGGCGATAACATCGGCGCTCGAATCGGTTCAAACGGAAAAATATATCCCCGGGCTGACAGCCGGGAAGCTTGCGGACATCATAACAAAAAGCGAGTGATACACATGGAGAGACTCAAAAGAACGGCCGCCATACACGATATATCGGGCTTCGGCAAGTGCTCGCTGACAGTCGCGCTGCCGATAATCTCCGCTATGGGCATTGAAGGCCATCCCCACGGCCGTGCTCTCTACGCAGACGGGCGGGCTCGAGGGCTTCACCTACCGCGACCTCACGGCAGATATGCGCCCGATAGCGGCGCACTGGAAAAAGCTCGGAATAAAATTTGACGCGATATACAGCGGATTTCTCGGCTCTCTTGAACAGATAGACATAGTGACGGATTTCATCGATGACTTCAAGGAGGAAAACACCGTTGTGCTCGTCGACCCCGCTATGGCGGACGGCGGCAGTATGTACTCGGTGTTCAACATGGACTTTGCAAGGCAGATGACGCGCCTTTGCGCAAAGGCGGACATAATCGTTCCGAATTTTACGGAGGCCGCGTTCATGCTCGGCGAGGAATATCGCCCCGCCCCATACACAAAGGAATTTGTCGAATCGACGCTCAAAAGGCTCTCCGAGCTCGGGCCGTCAAAGGTGGTTCTGACGGGCGTTGCATTCGACGAAAAGCAGGTCGGCTCGGCTACCTATGACCGCCTGACAGATAAAATAAGCTACGCGCTTTCGGACACGGTGGACGGATATTTTCACGGCACGGGCGACGTATTTGCGAGCGCTCTGCTCGGCGCGTATCTGAACGGACTCACCCTCGCCGAGAGCGCACGGATAGCCGTTGACTACACCCACGGCTGCATAGAGAGGACAAAGGAAGCCGGAACCGACCTTCGCTACGGCGTTGACTTTGAGCACGGAATCCCCGACCTGCTTCGGCAGACAGGAATAATATAAATATAAAGAGGAGAGGACTAAATGAGCTACGCAGACGAAGTATTTATCGCAAACTGCAAGGATATACTCGAAAACGGCACTTGGGACACAGACTACAACGTTCGCCCGCACTGGGAGGACGGCACGAGCGCGCACACGATAAAGAAATTCGGCATCGTCAACCGCTACGACCTTTCAAAGGAGTTCCCGGCGATGACGCTGAGAAAGACCTTCATCAAGAGCGCAACGGACGAGCTGCTTTGGATATGGCAGAAGAAATCGAACAACGTCAACGACTTCAACGGCCATGTCTGGGACTCCTGGGCGGACGAAAGCGGCAGCATAGGAAAGGCATACGGCTATCAGCTCGGAGTCAAGCACCACTATCCCGAGGGCGACTTCGACCAGGTTGACAGAGTTCTCTATGACCTCAAGCACAACCCACTCAGCCGCCGCATACTGACAAACATATACGTCCACGCAGACCTGAGTGAAATGAATCTCTATCCCTGCGCCTACAGCATGACTTTCAATGTCACGGGCAAGAAACTCAACGCGATACTCAACCAGCGCTCGCAGGATATGCTCACGGCAAACAGCTGGAACGTCTGCCAATATGCGACGCTCGTTCACATGATAGCGCAGGTCTCGGGACTTGAGCCGGGCGAGTTTGTTCATGTCATTGCGGACGCGCACATCTACGACAGGCACGTTTCGATAGTCGAGGAGCTGATAAAGCGCGAGCCCTACGACGCGCCGAAGTTCGTCCTTGACAAATCGATAACAGATTTCTACAAGTTCACGCCCGACAGCGTACATTTTGAGGACTACAAATATCACGAGTTCACCGAGAAGATACCCGTTGCGATATAAGGAGCGAAAATGAAAGCAATAGTTTGCGCCGACATAAACTGGGGCATCGGCAAGGGCACGGGAATGCTCTTTCATATCCCCGCCGACCTCAAGTTTTTCAAAGAGAAGACCATGGGCAGCACCGTTATCATGGGACGCACGACATTTCTCTCCCTGCCGGGGCAGAAGGCTTTGCCTGGCAGGAAGAACATAGTGCTGACGCGAGACGAAAATTGGAGCGCCGAGAATGTCACGGTGTACCACGGCATTGACGGGCTCGCGGACATTATTGAAAATGGCGAAAATGTATTTCTCATGGGCGGAGAGGCGGTCTACAACGAGCTGATTGACTCATGCGATGAAGCGTATGTAACGCGCGTAAATGCGGATGGAAAGGCGGAGAAGTTCTTTCCCGACCTCGACCGCCGCGCAGGCTGGAAGCTCGTCGAGCGTTCCGCCGCGCAGGAGAGCAACGGATATATTTTCACATTTGACAGATATGTAAAAAAATAAGCTATACGAAACGGGATTGACGGACTGACCGCCAATCCCGTTTTTTTGTTTTATTCGGTCGGGTCGGACTTTTTTCGGCTCTTTAATCAAAGATTTATTTTTGCGCTATCGCCGTTCTTGTCGCAATATGCACAAACAAAGCGCCCGACATTTGGAAATATTGACGAGAGAAAAATAAAGTTTTTCCGTTGACAAACGCCGAAAAGGATGATAATATACAACTGAGCTATTCGAGATAGCTCAGTTAGCTAACTTTTTAATACGGAGGACAAATCGTGATTATACTCGATTTCCACTCAAAAATACCTATCTACGAACAGATCGAGGAGCAGGTGATGCTCATGGTCAGGCGCGGCGTGTACAAGCCGCATGACCGTCTGCCCTCCACCCGCTCTTTAGCTTCCGAGCTCAAGCTCAACGTGAACACCGTAAAGCGCGCGTTTCAGGAGCTTGAGGCAAAGGGCGTGACCTATTCCCAACCCGGGCGCGGAGTCTTTATCAGCGAAAACGCGGCGGACAACAGTCGCGTGCGCGAGCAGGCTCTTTCGGCGCTCTCGGCCGCTCTGCGCTCGGCGAAGGCAAACGGGCTGAGCGAAGCGGATATTGAGGAGCTTCTAAAGCAGGTCTACGCCGAAAACAAATGAAAGGAGCAAAGAGGCAAACGCCATGATTGAATTCAGAAACGTCACCAAAAGCTACGGCGATTTTACCGCCGTTGAGGACATATCCTTCTCCGCTTGTGACTCGTCCGTCTGCGGTCTGATAGGCTACAACGGCGCGGGCAAGACAACGCTTATAAAATGCGCCGCAGGGCTCTATAAGCCGGACTCCGGCAAGGTGCTTATAGACGGCGAATCCACCTACAATTCCGATGAGGTGCGCTCGCGGCTGTTCTTCGTGCCGGACGATCTCTTCTTCCCCGTCGGCTCGACCCCGAACAGCGCGGCTCGCTTCTACAAAGACTACTACCCGGAGTTTTCGTTCGGCAACTTCGAGCGTATGCTAAAGCTCTTTGAGCTTGACGGCGACGCGAAAATACGCGGATTTTCAAAAGGAATGCAGCGCCAGACGGAGATAGCGTTAGCGCTCGCCTCGTCGCCGAAAGTCCTGCTGCTCGACGAATGCCTTGACGGGCTTGACATCGCAAAAAAGGACATCTGCAAGCAGCTTTTCATGGACTACATGGCTCAGAGCGGCTGCACCATGCTCATCTCGTCCCACGCGATAGCAGATCTTCAAAACCTCTGCGACAGGATAGTGCTGATATCCGGCAAGCGTATGCAGATGAACTGCTGCACGGACGATATCCCCTCTACCTGGCGCAAATTCAGGCTTCAGTTTGACTTTGAGCCGACGCGCTCGATATTCGGGAATATCGACATCAAAAAGCTCGACATCGACGGCAGGAGTGCCGTTGTGACCGTCTGCGGACACATCGACGACGCAAGGGCAAAGCTCGGCGCATTGGAGCCGCTGTTCATCGACGAGTTCCCGATGGAGCTTGAAGAAATATTCTTACAGGAAACGGAGGACAAGAGCGATGAAATCTCAAAAGTCTTTGAATAATATTGCTTCCGCCGACTTAAAGCGCAGCTTTGCTTCAAATCTCGTCATACCCGCGCTGACCTTTCTCGCATTCACTGTGCAGGCGGCAGTATGCGCATATTTTCAGTTCAAGCAGAAAGAAAAGGTCTTTTTCACATGGTTCAGGGACTCGCCCGACGCGCTTGTTTTCATCTCATTCTGCGTTGTTCTCGTCGGCGCGATACAGGCGGCATACACTCTGCGGTTCATCAACATAAAGAATCAGTCAAATGTGTGGTTCAGCTTCAATCTCAGCCGCTCGACGCTCTTTAAAAACCGCTGTGTTTCTTCGCTGACGCTCCTCGGCGCGGCGATAATAATACCCGGAATAATCAGCGCGATAATATGCTGCGCGTCCGGCTGCTCCGCCGCAAAAGTTCTCCCGGTAATATTCTATCAGTATTCCGGATTTTTGACGATGATGTTCGCGGGCTTTGCGATAGGCGCGCTGACGGCGTCGCTCACGGGCAGCGTTGCGGAGAGCATATTCTATTCTGTAGTGCTCATTCTCGCCCTGCCGCTTCTCTCGACTGCTTGGGACGCCCTTTCTTCGGTATTTCTGCGCGGCAGGACGGCAGTCTCCGGCGTGAATTACACCGGCGACATGGATATGCAGCATTACTATTTCAGTTTCTCCATCCAACGGGGCGGACGCGGGATAATGGCATTCTGCCCGTTCACGCTGTTCCGCGTTCCCGGGACAAGCAGAGCGGATGTGATGAGCTTGAAGCTGCGCGGATTCGGTCCTATCGACTTCGGTTACTGCAAGGACGGCTCGTCCCTGCCCGGGATAGGCGCATGGCTTCCGATACTGCTTTGGATAGTTTTGACCGACGTATTGGTCGTGCTCGCGCAGCGGATGTTCGGCAAAAAGAAGCTTGAAGAGCTCGGAGTTCCGGCGGCGAGCCGTGTGCTCACAGCGCTTACCTCGGCGATAATAGTGTTCTGCGGATTTTCCGTTCCCGCATGGGTTTTGAAAACGGCTCTCCCCTCCGTTAATACTGCGCTCACCGCGCTTTTGGGTATCGCCGTCATGCTCGCGGCATATTTTGCCTACACATTCATTGCGCGCAGGAATTTGAAGGCGGTTCGCAAGAATCTCTGGCAGTTTGCAATGCCGGTCGGCGCAGCGGCGATAATCACCGCAATATTCCTGACCGGCGGATTCGGCTACACCGCGCGCGTTCCCGAGGAGGAAGAGATAGAGTATGTCACGGTGTCGATGCCGTTCAGCTTTGAGAGCGGAATGGCGCAAAACGGCAGTATACTCCGCACCGTCAAGGGCACTGCAACGGTTCTCAAGCCCTATTCCAACTGCATAACTCTCTCGACGGAAAAGGACATAAACACGGTGCTCTCCATCCACAAGCTCATAACGAACGAGAAGAAGAGCGACGAAAAGACAAACACCCAGTTCTCCGTCAAGTATTATTTCAAGAACGGGAAGAGCATGGAGCGCACTTTCACGAACATAAGCGAAAAAGACCTCAACTCATATTTTGCCGTTGCCGACACGGACGGGGTAAAGGAACAGCAATATCTTTTCCTCGCCGCCTCCGACACAGAGCGCGAAAAGCTCAAAAGCGAAGACGTAAAAGCTCCGAATATGTCGAACCTGCAAGGCTATTTCTTATTTCGAAACTACGGCAATCCTCTGCGCAATACGGATGGCGTTCTAATAGCGAGCAAGGACGGCAGCTTCTGCCGCGAGCTGAGCTCGGATGAGCTTGATAAGCTCGGCAAATGCATATGGAGCGACATATCGAAGAAAAAATATACGGATATTCTTCGCGGCAGCGAAAAGGAAGCCGCATATATTTATCTCATCGACAACGCCACAAGCTACAACGGTCGATATGAAGAAAATGTTGAGGGCAGATCTGTTCTTGCGGCTGTCACGGACGACATGACCGAGACGCTGAGGTTTATCAAAGAACACGGCATGGCGGACGCGCTCGGACAAAAGCGTGAAGTGAAGAGCGTCAATATTTACGACTGCCGTCGCATCATTTCGAAAGCGAAGGATATAAACAAAAACGGAAGCTACGGCGGCACCGCGATAAACCCGATTTTTATTATGAGCACGATGTTCAACACGAAAGAAATAAAGCTGGTGAACAAAACTTTCGGCGACATGGATGACTGCTTCATAAAGAGCATCACAAATCAAAAGCAGTCAGACGAGCTGTTCACTCTCGCTCAAGGACAGTGTTACACCTCTCTCGGCGGCTATATCGCGCAGATAACATTCACCGACGGCTACAATCAGACGATGTACATTCCCGAAAGCGATGCACCGGGATATATAAAATAACGAGAAAAGCGGCAGGGCTTCAAAAGGCTCCTGCCGTTTTTCGTTCCCGGGCGATAAAATGCCGCTTGACAACAATTTGCCGTTTTGATAAAATTCTATATATAATACAGCAAAGGCGGTTATTAAAGTGAAAAAATTCATCTCCGTTTTACTTGCGCTCATTCTTATTTGCGGTTCGGCTTTTACGGCCGGCGTATATGCACAGGAGGACAAAGGCGAAATTTGCTTCGCCGTCGCCTCCGATGTTCACTATGTCACGCCCGCAAAAACGGCGACCTCCACCCCGTATAATGAGGGCGTTGAAACCACCTTCAAATCGGGCAAGGACTCGCTTTATAACCAGAGCGGCTTTATCATCGACGAGTTTTTGGATCAGTGCGCAAAAAATCCCGAGTGTCGGTTTGTTCTGATAACCGGCGACATTGCAACGCACGGCAGAGATTTTGCCTCCGAGCATGAGGCCGTTGCCGCGAAGTTCAGAAAGTTTGAACAGGAGACCGGAAAGCAGGTTTATGTTATAAACGGCAACCACGACAGCGCCCTCAACTGCGCCGTAGGCCGCGAGGATTTTATTTCCATATATCACGAGTTCGGATACGACAAGGCGGTTTCCGTTGACGAGAACACCTGCTCCTACAGCGTCAATCTCAACGACGAATATACTCTCGTCGCGCTCGATACCTGCGACGAAAGATACAGGGTTGTGCCGAACAACGACCTTTCGAGAATGAACTGGGCGGTTACACAGATCAGAAACGCGAAGCGCGAGGGCCGAAAAGTGATAATGATAATGCACCACAATCTTTTGGAGCATAACCCCTATCAGAAGGCCCTCGAAAAGAACTATGTTGTCGATACTCCGTATTCGTTCGCGGGTCTGCTTGCGGACTTGGGCGTAAAGCTCGTGTTCTCCGGTCATACGCACGTAACCAGCGCAACCTCCTACACGAGCTTCTTGGGCAATACGATATACGATTTTTCAATGCCGAGCCTCGGCAACTTCCCCGCGGAATACAAGCTGTTCAAAATGACCGACAGCGAAATAAAATACGAGACGAAGAAAATCGAGCATATCGACGCGGATAAGCTCGCCGAAGTTTGCAAGGGCTACAGCAAAAAAGATATCGCCCTTATGAAGAACGATTTTCAGCAGTACACTTGGAACAGGTCACACGCCGTTTATTCTAAAAAAATCCGCAAGGACATTTCGCCCGAAACCATAGGCATCAAGGAATCGAGCGCGCTTTACGGCAAGCTCAAGCTCGTCACGGACGGATTGAGAGAGCTGTCGGACACCCCGATCTACGGCGAAAACGGTATTCAGGCTATAGCAGCGGCATACGGGCTCGAGATTCCGAACAGCAGCTATTCGACTCTCAACGAGGCGCTGACAACGGCCTATCTCACCTACAAAAGCGGCAGGAGAATTTACTCGCAGGATTCCGATGATTTCAAGCTCATAGTGAAGCTCATAGCCTTCTCTATCCGCAAATCCGCGGCAGAGGCGGCGGACGGCGATGTGCTGTTTGACGCCAACGCATTTCTCAGGGAACTCGGTTACAGCGGAACCGTAGCCGATAATATACTCAAAGAATTCAGCAAAAAATACGGCTTTGCAACACCCGAAGAAAAGGCGGCGCTCTCTCTTGCGTTTGCTCTTTTCGGCGGATTTTGCAGCGATACGGACGGGGTCGAAAACCGCGACGGAACCATCCCCGGCTATGGAGTAAAAGAGACCGCACAAAATCGGTTTGCAGCGGCATTCGAAAAGATTTTAATAAAAATTATCGAGATAATCAAAAAATTCTACCCGATTTTCAATCAGTTTTTTGAAAAGGTGATATAATTTGCACGGCCGAGGCTTCAACCCCTCGGCCGCTTTTTATTACGGGAACTTTAAAAGTAAATGTAAAATATCAGTGTTTTTGCCTATTATTCTAATTTGTGGTTTCTTTTTTTTATAACTTATATATAATACTACGTGTATTGTACTTTTTGTGCATAATATAGGAGGTAAAAATTATGAAAAAAGTATTAAAATCAGCTGCGGCAATCTTGCTGGTTTTGACTCTCGCTTTTTCGGCGTTCGCCATAGGCGGCGTTTTTGCCGAAGAAACAGAGCCTCTGAGCAGTTTTGCCGTGTCCGCGAAAGGCAGCGGGGCGGATTCGACCGCACTCGGTACCGTCTCATGGTGGAAGAGCGACGTTGACGGCAAGTATTACATGTTCATGCCGTCAAAATCCGACCTGTCGTCGATAACGGTTTGGTTCACTGCTACCGATGACGTTATGTGCGGCGGAGTCAAGCTCGAAAACGGCGCACAGACAAGAGTGTTCGCAAACGGCGGCGAGTTTGTCCTCAGCGTCGGCAACGCGAAGTACACGGTAGTGTTCCTCAATTCGAGCAAGCTCCCGACCATGTTTATCAACACCCCAGAGGGCGGACTCGATAGAATCCACGCCGACAAGTCCCACAAGGAAAAGGGCTGCACCATGCTCGCCCTCAACTCAAAGGGCAATGTCGACTATGACGCCGAGCTCGCTTCTATGAAGGGCAGAGGCAACTCAACCTGGGGCTATCCGAAAAGGCCCTACAATATCAAGCTCAATTCTAAGACTAAGCTTTTCGGCATGGAAAAAGCGAAGAGCTGGTGTCTGATTGCCAACTATGAAGATCTCAGCCTTCTGCGCGATCAAATTGTCTATAATCTCGGCGCAGACATCGGCATGGATGTCTCACCCGACTGCAGAAGTATTGATCTCTATGTCAACGGCGAATACAAGGGTGTCTATCTTATCACCGAGAAAGTCGAGATAAAAAAGAACCGAGTTGACATAACCGATCTTGAAGGAGATACCGAAGACCTGAATCCCGACCTTGATTTCTCAACTCTTGCCCCTCAAGGCATTGCAGGCAAGTTCTGCGGATATATAGAGAACAGCCAGCGTTGGTATGATATTCCTAACGAGCCCGAGAATATTACCGGCGGTTACTTGCTTGAGCTTGAAGTTACGGATCGCTACGCTGAAGAGCCGAGCGGATTCGTTACCAAAAACACCCAGCCGGTAGTTCTGAAATCACCTGAATATGCTACCGAAGCACAAATAAAGTATATCAGCGGCTACTGGCAGGAAATGGAGGATGCTCTTTACAGCGAGACCGGCTATAACAGTCTCGGCAAGCACTACACCGAATATATCGACATAGTTTCATGGGCTAAGCAGTATCTTATTCAGGAATGGACAAGCAACTGGGATGCCGGTCTTACAAGCAACTATTTTTATAAGGACATTGACGGTAAACTTTTAGCCGGTCCTGTTTGGGATTTTGATACCGCAATCGGCAACTATGAGGGAAGAGACGGCACAAATCTTAAAGATCCCACCAATCTTCACGCAAAAAGCAGAAATCTCAGATATAACTCACTCATGGGCAGCGATAACATAAAGGCTACTCCAAACATCTATGCGCTCTGCTACAGACACGCCGACTTTGCGCAGACTGTTGAGGAACAGATGCAGGCTGTTTTTGCACCGGCAGCTAAGGTAATGATCGAAAGCAAATACAAGGAATATGTTGATGAGATAAAAGATGCGGCAGTCATGAACGCTATCAGATGGAATTATTATAATACCACTGATACAGCCGCCATAGCCGATAATTACAACAGCGAAATCAATTTTATATATGATTTCATAAAAACGCGCACCGATTTCCTTTCCGGCGCCCTCACCCTCAAGAACGAGGGATTGACGATATCCCACATCCCGTCGCAGAAGCGCACCGGCTCCGAGATAACTCCGGAAATCACCGTCAAGTGCCTTGACAGAGTTCTCACCGAGGGCGTTGACTACACCGTTGCTTTCTCCGACAACGTAGAAAAGGGCACTGCCACAGTTACGGTCACCGGCATGGGCGACTACGAGGGCATGGCGGCTCAGACTACGTTCAAGATACTCCTCGTTTCCGATCCGCTCGACTGGACAGGCGGCTCGGGCGAAGAACGCGCAAAGGAGAATTTGAACAACTTCGGCGTAAAATTTGTTGATACTGTTGAGCTGATACTCTATTATATCGTCAAGCCTTTTAAGAAATAACAGCGGCACATATTTTGATTGCGGCAGGACAATACATCCTAAATAAAGTTACAGAAAATCAGCGGATCTGGATATTCCCGTCCGCTGATTTTCTATGTGTTCTTTAGTTTTTGGCGGTGAGGATCGTACATCAGAACAAATTGGGGGTTACAGAGCAGTTGCAAGTCCCAATTTATCAAGCGCGCTTATAACGGCAAAATCCTACCCGGCGGGAAAGTTCGGATAGGATTCGTTAGGGATTATTAATTATTTTTACCCCGCCACTGGTTCATGTGGCATCTACAACAGTAGAAATTATTAGGGATTATTAATCTGCGCCAAAGCCGCAAGAGTTATTGAATCTACAACAGTAGAAATTATTATGGATTATTAATCATAATTGACATCGCCGACGAGCGGCACATCTACAACAGTAGAAATTATTAGGGATTATTAATCTAAAGCAGACATATACAGAAACTATGTATCTACAACAGTAGAAATTATTAGGGATTATTAATCAGAGCGGCGCATATATGACCGCATCCTCATCTACAACAGTAGAAATTATTAGGGATTATTAATCCCCAGGGTTGTTATAACTCACAAATTTATTTTTGACAACTTGTAAAATGTTAACAAAAAATATACGTTCATAGACTAACAATCCCCTTCAATTAATAATTATATCATATTTAGACTAAGGTTTGCAAATTTTATTTTACAATTAGTAAATCAGTGTCCTCGTTTCTTGCATATCCATATTTTTCGATTTTACAAGAATTGCTGAGATTAAAAATATATACACTATCAGTTTGGTCAAATTGTTTTAGCCATTTATTGTTTAAATCTGTAACAATGTTATTTAAAATTCGCTCACGCCCTGCAACACACTCTTTTCGGTTGAGTATGCTGCAGAGTCGGAATGTTTATGAGCATTCCTTCCGTTTAATTGAAACGAATCTTGAACCATTATATTTTCTTCGGTTTCAAGTGAATGAAAAAATATTGAAACAGGGCAGAAAATAAAATCATTTAATTGAGATATAGCTAAAGACTGTTCGCTCATCTTTGTGTATATTCAAGCCATTCGGCATTAGTTATACTAAGTTTTGCTTTTTGAAGCATATCATCCGGAGTGTCTTTTAAAACATTTATTGCCCAAAGCGCTTTTCTTGCAATATTATATGCGCCATTCGCATCGGCATCGCAAGGCAAAGCGGCATTTGAGCCTTTATAATTACGACTGTCATAGAACTCACCTCTGTCATTTGCAACAGGCGAAATAAGGTAGTCATCTTCCGGTAATGTGCTGCCGATAATACTGTTTCTCATTTGAAGTGTTAATGAAAGAAGCCTTATCAACCGATTGTAAAAATCGGCATTGGAAATGCTTAAAATAGAAGCCTTAAGATCACTTGTATAATCAATGCCAAATTCATTAAACAACGATTTGAATTCATCGGTAAGAACAATTTGCTTATTGTCCCACTCGTTATTCTTTTTTTCATTCCGGAAGGATAAAATTCTGCTTGAATTAGTGCAAACAGTCCAAGTTTTTTTGAAATCCGAATTGCATCTCGGGAATTTACCATAATCAATACAGAACTCAAACATATCGGTGTTTGTGTTATATTTGATATCATCAATTGTTTCAAATAACTTTTTAGCTTCCCGCACACTTGTGTATTTTGGCTTTAAAAGATTAACAAAGCCCGTTACCGGATCTATTTTACTTGTGTCCCAAGCCGGAACATAAAAGATGATACCGTTTTGCTTAGCCTTATTTACACCGTCGAATTTATTCGTAAGCTGATATGCTCGCAAAAGGCCGCCGTTTTCGGTCGGTTCCGCCTTCTTATCAATAAGCAAATTGAGTTTGGAAATAAGCATATTTTCAAATTTTTGATAAACTTGCTTTTCAACAGGAAACCTACCGCGCTTAAAGCCGAAGTTTAAATCCTCCATAGCGATAACGGCATCATATTTAATGACTAATTCACAGATTTTGTGAACAACCTGGCTGATGTAGCCTTCTTTCAGTTCCTTTATATTTTCAACAGAGGTCCAGTTTTTTCTTGCTTTATCTCTTTCCTTTTCTTTCTTATCCAAAAGCTTTTGATAATCAACACTGTACCCGTTATCACCGATTATTTCATTAAGCGACATTTGTTCAACAATTTCACCGTTTGAATTGATAACGCTGATATAAATCAGATTCCTTTCGCCACGGTCAATGCCGATAACGTAATTATCATCTTTATATTTAACCGCCTTGCGAACATCATAGTTCAAAAATTCCTGACCGCGAGCCTTGAAGTTGATTGTAATAGACATGTGAAGTGAGAATTGCCTTTTGGTAAATCTTTTGTCTTTTACAATATCATACTCAAAAACGCTTTCTTTTTTCTCGTTATCAGGATTTTTGTTTTTTATCGGTTGATTGGCATGATGAGTTATTTTCTCTTTGTCATTTATACTTGCTTCACGGTAGAACATCTCGGCTTCACCGTTGAGCTTGTATACCACATTTGATAAATTTCTCTCGTCAAAAAGCATTTTGAAATACAAAGTATGTAAATTCGGAGTTCCTTTGCTGTACTTTGAAAAGTCTTTATTATAGATTTTAAAAAGATAAAGATATCCGTTTTCTACAAGTTCCATAATTTGCTTTTTTGAAATATTGTCATAGCTAATTTGATATGCCTGAGAATTTACATCATCTAAAAATTCTGAGAAGCTTTTGTATTCAGAGGCATTTTTAAAGGTGAAGTTGTATGAAGAATAGTATTCTTGTGCACGGCAGATATAATATTGGATATACTCGCATAAGTCATCTTTTGAAAAATTTTCGCTTGATGTTAAAAATGTTTTTCCTTTTCTTATACGATTTATATTTTCAGGAAGATAGGTGTTCCTAAGATTTTCTAATATAATATTTTCGCCTGCATGTATGCCCGTTTTTTCTTTCCTGCCGTTCTTTTTTACGGTCACTCCATCTATAACGAGAAGATTTGGGATATCTTTTGATGGATCAGCAGCTTGTTGATAAATAATCTTTTGCAACATATCTTCCTTGCTGATTGGTGAATTGTATTTTTTGGGTATATTGTTTCTAAATTCTTTATCCATAATTGCAAGATAGTAATTATCACCATCTCTAAGCAATTGTGCAGAATTTGCAAATTCGTTTCCTAATGCCCATCCCTTTAAGAAAGTAGGATTGTCAAAATTCAGCTTTATTTTATCTTTGGAATAAGGTTTTTGAGTAATGTAGTTTCTAACCTTATCGTAAAGCCTGTCAATATCTGCTACCGAGTCATAAAATGAAGTGAACTTGCCGTAAAAAAGCTCGTCCTTGTTTTCTTCTTTACCTGTGCCGTTTAACGGTTTAACAAGCTGTTGAAATTCCTTTATTGCGTCAAGCAGGTTTTTTACTAACTCTGTTGCTTTTTCATTTTTATAAAGTCTTTTATCGTAGTCCTTTTCATAATCGGATTTCAGCAATTCCCGTGCCTGCAAATAAGTTTCTTTTATTTTGCGGTTACATTCATTGATTGATGAAATATACCAATCGGTTATTTCATTCCCATTTTCCGCACCAAGCTCTTGAAGTTCAAAAAGCGAAAAGCTTTTTATTGATTTATATACCTTGTCTCGCTTTTCAATATATTTATCGATTTTTGTTGTGCTTGTTACGGGATGCAAAGCTTCATACTTTTCATTCCAAGCTAAGCGTAATACATTCCATGAGTTAAATGCAGCGTTTGAAATATCGGAAACGGCAGCACCTGATTTTATAAATATTCCATTGGCATTATAAGTGTTTAATGATTGCAAAAGCTCTGTAAGCGAATCGATATCACTAATGTGGTTATTATAATATTCTTCAATCGCAAGCAACACTTCGTTATCTGAATTGAATTTCTCGGGAATGAACGATACACTGTCCTTTTCACTTAAGATTTGCTTACGTAACGGTTTCATTAACGGCAATCTTTTTGATTTTTCATTTTTGGCAACCTGCTGGTTATAACGATCTATACGTTTATTAAGGCCTTGGATTTTGGTTCCGTCGGAGCAAGTATATACGCCGATCATAGAATTATAAATATCAATGCCCGATTGAGTCAAAACAAAATCAAAATAATCAACAGAAAAAATATCTTCAATTTTTCTGCCGAATCTATTATATAAACCTGTGTTTAGTTTTGTGATATTTTCATCAGAAAGATTATCGAATATTTTTTGAAAGGTTTTTATATTATCTAAAAAGCGAGGAAGGTTGTCATTTACACAACGATAAGCTATTGCAGTTGACTTTTTTTCACTCGAATACATATTCTTTCGATTAGTATTAAAACCATTAAAATATGTTGTAAAGCTTCTAAAGCATTCAACTGTTTCTTTTTCATTTTCATCTGTTAAAAAAGCCGGTAAGTCTTCACATATCAACTCTTTTCCAAACAGTCTTTTAAAGTTTGCGGTTGATGTAAGTTGTTTGGATATTTGCTTTCTTATATCATCTTCTAACGATTCCATAGCTTTTGCGTCAGAATCATCCTTATTGTTTTTCCAATATAAAGCCGCATATTCATTGATTTTTTCAATTCTTGCGTTTGCTAATGCAGATTTAATATATTCTTTGTGAAAGCGATCAATATAGCTTTTGACATTTTCATAATTCTCCGCTCTTTGTTTATCGCTTTCAAGCAAAAGCTTTTTATTGAAATTATCTTCGGTTTTTCCAACAGGGATTAAAGAAAATCTTAAGGTTTTGGATAATGGATAGCAATTTATAAACTGTTCTTTCATCTGTTTTCTCCTCGCTTTTTTATTTTATAATACCATTCTCCTTCTGTTTGGTCAATCAAAATTGCTTATTAGGCATTTGAAGTCCGTTTTTTGGTACACCTGTATTTTGATATGTGATGTTGAACAGTTTTAATTGCTTCGGGTGACTTCTCTGATTTCTAATAAAGCTTATCTCTTGATTTCTTCTTATTTTGTAAGTGTGCTCTTATTTAAAAACGCTTGAAACCCTAACAGTAGCTTTTTTATCGTAAGCCTCAATCATTATATGATTATGATACATAGGTATAGGTGCTTATGAGGACTGTTTTTTCCTATACCGCTATGCAAAATTCGTACGTAATCGGCAGAAGATGGTTATTTTTAGTCCAATTTGCGCGCTGAAAATCACAGTTCGTACAGGACACATTACATTATATTTCGCGCCGCCGGGGCGAAATTTTATATTCATCGGTTTGCTTCGTCGACAAACACGCGGAACAACGGCAGGCAAGAGGCAAAAAATTTCTTATACGCCTCGCAGTAGTCGCGGTCGACTCGGCTGCGCTTGCATCCGCCGCCGCGGCAGAGCGGATAATAGCGGCACGCCTTGCACTTTTTGTCAACCGCAAGGCTCTCCCTGATAAAATCCGCGGCCTTTTTTGAGTTTGCCATGGCTTCGAGCCCGTCCGAATTTATGTTGCCGAGCAGCCATTCATCCAGGCAGTAGAAGTCGCAGGGATAGACGTTGCCGTTGCCCTCGACTACAAACTGATGCGTGCAGTGTCCGCAGACTCCGCACTGCTCCGGGGCTCTGCCGACATACATCTGCACCCAGTTGTCAAACTGGCGTATGCTCGTATATTCGCCGCGCACGTAGTCCTTGACATAGGCGTTGAACAGGTGTATCAGGAAATGCGCATACTGCTCGTTTGTCATGTACAGCTCGCTCTCGCTCTTGTCTCCGAACGGGCGCAGGCACGGGATAAATTGGAGATATTTGAAGCCCTTGCGCTTGAAGAAAGAATATATCCTGTCTATATTTTCGGCGGCGTAACCTGTGAGCACGGTCAGAATATTGAAATCGACCTCGTGCATCGTCAGCATTTGAGCGGCGTTTAGTATTTTATAAAATCTGTTCGTGCCGTTCGCGTCGACCCTGAAGCGGTTAGCCTCCATATCGCCGTCGAGACTTAAACCGACCAAAAAATGCTCGTCGTGAAAGAATCGCGCCCACTGCTCGTCTATCAGCATACCGTTTGTCTGAATGCTGAAATATATGCGGCTGCCGCGCAGGTTATATTTTTTGACTCGCTCGGCGAAGTCCTTGAAATAGTCGAATCCGGCAAGCAGCGGCTCACCGCCTTGGAACGCGAATGCCACGCTGTCCCCTCTTGCAAAGTCGAGCGCGCTTTTTATGAGCCTGTCCGAGGTCTCTGCGGACATAATGCCGAGGTTGTGTTCCTCTCTTATCTGCGAGACATCGTGATAGAAACAGTATTCGCAGCGCAGGTTACAGAGACTCGACGCGGGCTTTATCATTATCGAAAGTTCGGGCAAAACAACACCTCCGGATATTGCTGCCGCCGAGCGGACTGTTCCCCGTTCGGCGGCAATTTATCGGTTATTTTTTCTCTATGATTCCGCGGCGGTTCTCCTTGAAATCGTTCATTATTTCGTCGAGCTTCTCAAGCATCTCGTCGGCAATTGTCGGATATGCCGGGGTGCGGTTGTAGTTCTCGCCCGCATCGTCGGTCAGGATATGCAGCCAATTCTTGCGGAACTTATCAAAGAACGCAGAGTTGTCGTTCTGTATATTCTTGAAATACTTGAACACGACATACTCGTTGTTGTTGAGAATATCAAAATCATAGTCCTTATACTCATCGCGCGCGAGGATATCGGCAGTCGGTATAGCGTACTGGATAGCCTTGAGCTTTTCGCGCTTCATGTGGAGTATCGGGGTGTCGGCGGTATGTATGACCTTATTCTGCGTGAACACGGGAACCATCGAAACGCCGTCTATTACGCGATCCGCGGGAAGATAGTTTTTCTGCGTTCCGCCGTTTCCGGTGACGCCGCACATCTCTATAAGCGTCGGGAACAGGTCAACGAGCGTAGCGGACTCGTCATAGGTCGAGCCCGCCTTGAACAGACCGCCGTTGTTGCCCCAGCGAATCATAAACGGAACCTTCTGACCGCCCTCATAAGCGAGATATTTGCCTCCGCGGAGGTCGCCCGTGGAGCCCTGAAGCGCGGGGCCGTTGTCGCTGGTGAACACGATTATCGTGTCGTCCATAACGCCGAGCTCCTCGAGGGTATCAAACAGCTTGCCGAGATAATAGTCGAACTCTGTAACGCAGTCGACATAAGTGCCCATGCCGGACTTGCCCTTGAACTCGTCGCCGACGAATACGGGCGCGTGCGGCCACGGAGTTGCATAGAACGCGAAGAAAGGCTCGTCGCCCTGCTTGACCTGATCGGTTATCCAATCGTTCATTTCCTCGTATATCCACTTTGTGGCGTTACCCTGATCCTTGAGCTCGTCTGTGCCGCGGGCTATCTCATACTCTCCGTTCTCCTCCCTGACGTGATAGAACGGATTCATATCGTTGACATAGTGGCTGCCGTAGAAATAATCGAAGCCCTGATTTGTGGGCAGATACTCGCCGTAGTCGCCGAGATGCCACTTGCCGAAGCAGCCAGTGGCATAGCCCGCTCCCTTGAGAGCCTCGGCTATGGTTATCTCGTCGCCGAGCATACCGTCGGCATTACCGCCCATCTCGATGGAGTTGAATATACGGGTCGAGGCGAAGGGCGAGAAGGTGTCAACGGTCGGATATATAACATTATCTGCGTATCCGCGATAGGGATAGCGTCCCGTGAGCGCGGCAAAACGCGCGGGTGAGCAGACGGAATAGCTCGAATAGAAGTTGGTGAACTGCGCGCCTTCATTGCCTATGCGGTCGATATTCGGGGTATCGTATATCGCGCCGTTGGCGGAGACGTCACCGTAGCCGAGGTCATCCATGAGAACGAACAGGACGTTGGGTGCGTTTTTCTTCGTCTTGTTTTTGTCGATACCCTTGAGGTAATCGTCCTGACCCTCCAACATACGCTGGGCGTTGGGCTTCGAGCGCAGGTTCATGGTGAGCACGAAGGCTATGGTAGTGAACACAAGCAGCACGCTGAGAATGCGGGACATAACCTTCTGAAGAGTGACCTTTTTATCGATTTTCACAACGCAGAGAATCACGCCGACAATAACGGCTATGCTCGGCAGGGCAAGCAGTAGATTACCGAGCAGGCGGGTAAAGAAGTTGCCCTCGCCCGTGAGCCCGGGGTCCTCGGCACTCGAGAAGCCGGCGAGACCGGATGTGAATGCGCCGAAGCCCGCATCCGCGCCGAACGCTATGTAATAAGTGATAATGCCGAAAATCGCGGCACAGTAGCCGACGACGAAGCCGAGATAAAGCCTGCGCTTAAAGAACATACCGATAACTATCAGCGCGGAGACGATGCAGCAATATGCCACGCAGACAACCGCAGTCATATTCAGCCGCGTTATCCACATCGCGAGCATAAGAGCCGCACCGATAACCGCAATAATTATCGGAAACACTTTCTTTCCCGAATCAAATTCTATCTTTTTTTTCAATTCATGACCTCCTAAGCCAATACATATTTATTTCCTGCTTATTGCTCTGTTTCTAATCTTTTCCCGCTCTTGACGGCAGTCTTTTGAGATGTTATCCCTAAACATTTGTCAAATGCAAAATCTCAACTAATTTTATGTCCACACTATATGTATCGGGATTTTTCTCTTTATATTTTAAGATAATCGCCTTCCACAATTCCTTATAGTCGTCATACGAGTTGCTCAATGGAATAAGCAGTTCTTTCTTTGTTGTGTAAACATTCATTGAACTGAGAGAACGAATTTTTTTACTTCCGCGAAGTACTATTGCCGCAATATCGCTGTAATTGACCTGTCCTTTTGCTCCGTTGACAGAATATGTAAAGTACTCGTCGTGCAGTTCAACAAAATTGTGCCTGCTCTTTACAGACAATATAATTACATATACGGCAGGGCACACCATTGATATACCAAAAAGCATTGCCGCTCCGAGTACAGAACCATTCCTGGAACATAAAAATATAAGATAAAACGCCAACACGCACCACAGCGCCGAGAACGATATTGCAATAGCAATGTTTTTTGTGCTGTATTTATATTTTCTCAAGCCATCACCTCTCTTAAAAAATTCACTAATACGGATTATATCATTAATTGCGGGATTTGTCACCATTTTTAAAATTAAAAAGGGGTCGTCGCATTCAAATGCAGAAAGCGTTTTTTTGACCCGAAGCTGTATAAGTATACTGCAAGTGGGCAAAAAGGCGCTTAAAAGAGCAATAATAAAAAGTCATACTCCGCATTATAATCATACGAAATATGACCTGCATCTCTTGCTCTTTGGTCTGCGCTGAATGCGGCAGACCCTAAATTACGCTCTGTTATTCCTTTTTATCTCTTCGATAGCTCCTTTTTCGAGCCGCGATACCTGCGCCTGAGAGATACCTATCTCCCCCGCCACCTCCGTCTGGGTCTTGCCCTTTAAAAAGCGGAGATAGAGTATCTTTTTCTCCCGCTCCGGCAGATTTTCGACCGACTCGCGGAAGATTATCTCGTCGAGCCAGCTCCCGTCGTCGCCGTTGTCGCCGAGCTGATCCATAACATATATGGTATCGCCGCCGTCCGAGAACACAGGCTCATAGAGCGACACCGGCTCTACTATCGCCTCCAGAGCCAGTACTATATCCTCTTTTTTCATGTTCATCGCTTTAGCTATCTCTTCGATTGTGGGATCGCGCCCGAGCTTCACAACAAGCTTTTCTTTCTCCTGCATCGCGTGGTAGGCTACGTCTCTTATCGAGCGGCTGACGCGCAGGGAGTTATTGTCACGGAGATAACGGCGTATCTCGCCTATTATCATGGGCACGGCGTAGGTCGAAAAGCGGACGTTTTGATTTATATCGAAGTTGTCAATAGCCTTTATAAGCCCTATGCACCCGACCTGAAAGAGGTCGTCGGGGTTCTCTCCCCTGTTTGTAAAGCGCTGAACGACGCTCAGAACAAGGCGCAGGTTTCCGTTTATAAGCTCGTCCCGCGCAGACCTGTCCCCCGAGTGCATACGGCGCAGAAGCTCCGTCTTTTCTTTCTCTTTGAGCACTTTTAATTTTGATGTGTTCACTCCGCAAATCTCTACTCTGTTATACTGCATTCCGCCGCCTCCCGCTTTGCTCGCACTATAAAAAATTATTCCCATATAGCGCGCTCTTAATACCGTCTAAAAAAATTTTAAACGGAGATTGACAGGGCGGCTGCGGGCGTGTTACCATTTATTCGGAATAAAAAAACAGATGAAGGAGGCTGCGATATGCTGCTCGGAACCTGCGTCGGGTTTGACAGGCTTGAATCTGCCGCAAAGCTCGGATACGACTACCTTGAGAGCAACCTAGGGCACATAAAAGCTCTCGGCCTGCGGGAGCTCACGGAGACAAAGGCTCTGCTTGACGGCTGCGGCGCAAAGCTTGAGGCGGCGAACTGCTTTTTTCCCGGAGAAATACACCTCGCCGGAGAGGACGCGGACATTGAAATTATAAGAGACTACACGCGCCGCGCCTTTGACAACGCCGCGTTTCTCGGAGTTAAAACCTGCGTGCTCGGCAGCGGCCGCTCGCGCAGCGTGCCTGACGGATTCGACAGAGAAAAAGGGCTCGAACAGCTTTATTCGGCTCTGCGCGTCATAGACGGCGAAGCGCGGGAGCGCGGGATAAGAGTTGCGATAGAGCCGCTGAACAGGCTCGAAACTAATGTGTTTACGACCGTGCGCGAGAGCACAGACATCTGCCGCAAGCTCGGGCTAAAGAGCATATTTGTCCTCGCCGATATATATCACATGGTCATGGAAAACGAGGACTTCGGCGCGCTCGGATATGCGGGAGAAAGACTGGTACATATACACTTCTCGAACCCTACGGCGAGGGACACGGAGAGCGGTAAGTCGAAGCGAGTATACCCCGCCGAGGGTGACGGCTACGACTATACGCCGTTTGTCAGCGCCGTAAAGAATGCGGGATATGACGGAAGAATAAGCATTGAAGCCGGCTGCACGGACTTCGAAAAGGAAGCGGCGGCGGGGCTTAAAATGATGAGGAAGCTTTTCGGGTGAGCAAAATGAGATATGAATACAGCGCTCTTAAAATTTTCGCGCGGGACAGCGACGCGCTCAAGGCGGCCGAAATCCTGCGCGGCGAAATAGAATCGAGAACTGGTAAACTCCCAGAAATAACAGGTTCCGACAGGGCCGATATCTCTTTTATCGCCGACCCCGACGGGCTCAGAGACGGATACGAAATAGAGCAGGACGGAAAGCGCCTTGTCTTTAAGGCACAGGGCATACGCGGGCTGATTTTTGCCGCAGGTATGTTTCTGCGCAAAATCGAAGTCTCGGGCGAAAAAATCACGCTCATACAGGATATCGGCGGCAGATATGAGCCCGACAAGCGCATAAGAGGTCATCAGCTCGGCTACCGCACAACGCCCAACAGCTACGACGCATGGGATATCGAGGACTACCGCAGATATTATCTCGACCTGATGTTCTTCGGCTGCAACACTGTTGAGCACATTCCCTCTAACGGGCTTGACGCGAAGAAAAACAGGCTGATGAAATACGATCCGCAGGACTTTCTCGTTGAGGCGTCAAGGATAGCGGACGAATACGACCTCGATGTGTCGCTCTGGTATCCCAACGACCGCGAGAGCCTTGAGGACGCCGAGAAACGGCGCAGATGCGTCTTTGAGCGCACGCCGAGGATAGACATTATGTTCCCGCCCGGAGGCGATCCCGGAGACTATAAGGCGGACGAGTGTATAAGACGCTGC
>ERZ780014.134-NODE-134-length-38957-cov-7.09339_pt1 | contig 38957 bp, 35 predicted proteins | sample MGYA00511929_ERZ780014 | MGnify/ENA primary metagenome ERZ780014 (study PRJEB29588, sample SAMEA2155132) | human gut metagenome | biome: human gut; feature: human-associated habitat; material: faeces | place: Denmark | collected 2008/2010 ...
ATCTATTGCAGGCATTTCGAAAAGATTCCATTTCGCTTCGCTCCATTACATCTTTTCTGCATACCTGCCGACACACATCAAATTTCTAACGGAATTTCATCGCATCTTCTTCGGGACAACATGTATATCATTTCCCCCCAAAAAAGCCCCACATCAGTGAGGCTTTTGCGTAGTAAACAATCATTTTTTAGTGAAAACGGCTGCCGCAAGTGTTTTATTTTTGTAAAAAATAGGGGTGGGTATTGAATTTTTTGGACTTTTTACTATTATTGTATGTGACTTTAAAATTGATTGGAATATGAAAAGAGTGCTTTATGTTCATGGGTTTCGAGGTTCTGCGTATGGGAGAGGGTATAAACGAGTTTTAAATGCGCTGCCGGAGGGGTATAAGTTGTTTTCAATTGATTATGATGAGGCAGACTGTTCGCACGCAAGAGAGCAAATTTTGAATTTTATTGACGAATTCAAGATTGATTTGGTGATTGGTTCGAGTCTTGGGGGATTTATCACTTTGACTTTAAATGGGATTCCGAGATTTGTCATCAATCCATGTTGGGATCCGCCTGTAGAACTGTGTAAACTGGTGGAGCAAGATGCTGCTTTTATGAAGATGATAAAGACATATATGCCGTATGAAATATGGATAGCGAAATCTGTTAATTATCAAGAGAAAATGCTTGTGAAAGGCTTTTTTGGAAAGTATGATGAATTGTTCGGAACTAAGTATGTGGAAGAGTTTTCGGGTTATTATAGCAGTTATGAAATGATTGACAGCGGGCATCATCTTTCAGAAGAAGGCGCAAAGCAAATATTTAAGAACATTGACGATTACTGGGAAAGTGTGCGAATTTTGAAAAACATGCAAAAAGACTAATGGATTAAAATTGGGAATGGGGGATAGGGTGAGCTGCAGTTTGAATTATTGTGTAAATTGTGTTAAATGTGGCACTTTTGGAGGCAATAAGTAGGATATGTGTGGAGAATTATGTACCTTTGTAGTACTATTTTTTGTCTTTATGGTGGGAAAGCATAAATGAACGAATAAAGACACAAATAAAGACACAAAGCTACACACAATGGTGGGGGACGACGATGCTAAGTATTTTGCGCTTGCTTTAGGTTTTAGATAAGTCGCGACCTACTCATCCGTTAATGGCCAAACATACTTAACTGTATGATTTTATGAATAATGTCAATGTAAAATTGGCGCAATCACTCAGGTTGATGATGGCCAACAGTGACATAAAGTAGAAAATGAAAATGACGCAGGATTGCTCGCTTCTATCTTCTACAGCCGACGTGAACGACGTGTATAACAACAAGCGTTTACCAAAGGGCATCCACATAGTCGGGACTGGCGAATCGGTCTCGAAAGTGGGAGAAATAGCTGGTTTTGAAGATGCAGCAAGTGCCGAAAAGCCAGAAAAGGAGAATGCCGCACGAAGCGAAGATGAATGCGCCGATGACAAAATCGAAATACCCAGCACACCAAAAACGGAAGCGGCTCCATGGGGCTATATCTTCATACAGCACATGTCGGCGGCAGTTTTTGAAAAGAATCTCGAAAATCGAAAACTTTTGGGCGATTTCAAGCCGAAGTGTTTCGTACACCGCACAGTTAGATACAAAGACAAACCCGACGGCAAAGGCGTGGTGAAAACGGAAAGACCTACCGTAAACGGGCTTGTGTTCTTGCAAGGTGCTACCAATCAGTTGAGGACATTCCTGAAACTCAACTTCCCTCAGTATTATCTGGTGAACAACTGTAGCACCAAAAAGCCCTCTTCAATCCCCGACAGTGTGATGCAGCCATTCATGGCAGTGATGCAAAACGAGCCAGAGCGGTTGACATTCATGCGCGAGCCATTTGAGCGATTTGCTAAAGACCATGTGAGGCTCCGCGTGCTTACAGGCCTTTTTAAAGGGCAGGAGGGCTATGTGGTGCGAGTGAAGCGTGACCGTCAGTTGGTGATGAACATTGGTGGATTTGCCGTGGCGGTGAACAATGTGCACAACGAGGACTTCGAGATAGCCGAATAGCCCTCATTTCTATTGATACTTATAGTAATCTGAAAAATATATGCGTGAATTTAATGAAATTAAGGTAGCCGTGGCTGGAACGGGCTACGTGGGACTGAGCATAGCTACATTGCTATCGCAGCACCATCATGTAACAGCAGTGGACGTGATTCCTGAAAAGGTGGAAAAGTTGAACAACCGTATTTCGCCCATTCAGGACGATTACATCGAAAAGTATTTGGCCGAGAAGCCATTGAACCTTGTTGCCACCCTCGACGGCAAGGCAGCTTACGCCGATGCCGACTTTGTGGTGATCGCTGCCCCCACCAACTACGACCCTGTGAAGAATTACTTCGACACAAGCCATGTGGAAGAGGTAATCGACCTGGTGCTGGAGGTGAACCCCGATGCAGTGATGATTATCAAATCGACCATTCCGGTGGGCTACACCCGCAACCTCTACTTGAAGTATGCGCAGAAAGGCGTGAAGAAGTTCAACCTCTTGTTCTCACCCGAATTCCTTCGCGAGAGCAAGGCGCTCTACGACAACCTTTACCCAAGCCGCATTATTGTGGGTTATCCTAAAATCATCGACAAGCCCGAATTTGAGGCGGAAAACAAAGCTATCCAATCGGTTACCGATGTGGAGATGCTGAAAGAGGCAGCTAAGACCTTTGCCGCACTCTTGCAAGAAGGCGCCATCAAGGAAAACATCGACACCCTGTTCATGGGCATGAAGGAAGCCGAGGCGGTGAAGCTTTTCGCCAACACCTATCTCGCGCTCCGCGTGAGCTACTTCAACGAGCTTGATACCTATGCAGAAGTAAAGGGCCTTGACTCAGAAGCCATCATCGAGGGCGTTGGCCTTGATCCACGCATCGGTACACATTATAATAACCCATCATTTGGCTACGGCGGCTACTGCCTTCCAAAAGACACCAAGCAGCTCCTCGCCAACTACCAGGACGTGCCACAAAACATGATGTCGGCCATCGTGGAATCGAACCGCACCCGCAAAGACTACATCGCCGACGCAGTGCTCCGCAAAGCAGGCTGGTACGACTATTACAGCAATAACCAGTTTGGCACAGAGCAGGGTGGCTGTGTGATTGGCGTGTATCGCCTCACCATGAAGTCGAACTCTGACAACTTCCGTCAGTCAGCCATTCAAGGCATCATGAAGCGCATCAAGGCAAAGGGCGCAGAGGTCATCATCTACGAGCCAACCCTTGAAAACGGCACCACATTCTTCGGCAGCAAGGTGGTCAACGACCTGGCACAGTTCAAGGCACAAAGCCACGCCATCATCGCCAACCGCTACGACGCATGCCTCGACGATGTGGAAGAAAAAGTATATACACGCGACATTTTCAGAAGAGATTAAAATAAAAAGATTTAAATAGATATAGCTATGAGCATTTTTGCAGGTAAAACCCTTATGATTACCGGTGGAACAGGTTCTTTCGGCAATGCAGTATTGAATCGTTTTCTCCGTACAGACATTGGTGAAATTCGCATTTTCTCGCGCGACGAGAAGAAACAGGACGATATGCGCCACGAGTATCAGGTAAAATATCCTGATGTGGTCCAGACAGTGGTAGATGGTTTTACCCCCCTTGACACACAGCCTATAGAAATGTTCTAAAATTGAGAAATATTTTATTTGGTACACATTTGGTACGTATTTTTGGGGCAAAAATCCTTAATTTCCCGCTTGTTCTGCTTAAAACAGCCATGATTTCATGGTTTCACGCTCTTTTTGGGTACTCAACGTGTGTTGAGAAGGTTCGAATCCTTGCTGAGCGACAATAAGAAATAAAAAGTTCAAAATATATGAAAATTCTCGTTACCGGAGCCAAAGGTTTTGTAGGACGAAACCTGTGTGCTCAACTCAAGAACATCCGTGATGGCAAGGCCAAGTGGTACAACCTCCCTGAGCCTATCGAGACCATCTATGAATATGACATCGATTCCACTCCCGAGGAGCTCGACCGCTGGTGTCAGGATTGCACCTTCGTTTTCAACCTTGCCGGTGTCAACCGTCCACAGGACCCTAAGGAGTTCATGGAGGGCAACTTCGGTTTCGCCACCGTGCTCCTCAACACCCTCAAGAAGTACCACAACACCTGTCCTGTCATGATCAGCAGCTCCATTCAAGCCACCCTCGCAGGTCGCTTCGGCATCTCTGAGTACGGCAAGAGCAAGAAGGCAGGCGAGGAACTCATGTTCCAGTACTCCGAAGAGACAGGCGCCAAAGTCCTCGTCTATCGATTCCCCAACCTCTTCGGCAAATGGTGTCGTCCTAACTACAACTCCGCCATCGCCACCTTCTGCAACAATATCGCTCACGACCTCCCCATCCAGGTCAACGACCGTTCCGTGGAGATGGAACTCCTCTACATCGATGACCTTGTCGATGAACTTATCAACTCCCTCAAGGGCGAAGGCAGCCGTTGCGAGTTCGATGGCGTAGAAACCGTTCCCACAGCCGATGGTCGTTACTACTATGTTCCTGTAACTCACAAAACCACCCTTGGCGAAATCGTAGACATCATCCAGGAGTGTGCCGATGCAGCAGCCAACAAGGACGGCATTAATATGATCGACCTCACCCAAGGCTCCCTCCGATACAAGTTGATGACAACCTACCTGTCTTACCTCCCCAAGGAGAAGGCCATCTACGATCACAAGATGAACGTAGATCCCCGAGGCAGCTTCACCGAACTCCTCCACACCCTCACCCATGGTCAGGTCAGCATCAACATCAGCAAACCAGGTATCACCAAGGGCGAACATTGGCACCATAGCAAGTTCGAATACTTCACAGTTGTAAGCGGTCATGGTCTTATTCAGTTAAGAAACGAAGCTGACCCAAACGCAGAGATTCTCAACTATGAAGTAAGTGGCGACAAGATACAATCTGTCATCATGCTCCCTGGCTATACGCACAACATCATTAACCTGTCAGACACCCAGGATCTCGTTACCGTCATGTACTGCAACGAAATCTTCAACCCAGGAAGACCAGATACATATTTCGATCCAGTAGATAATAACAAATAAACATATACAATCATGGAACCCAAAACTCCCAAATTTGATTACTCTGATGTAAAGTGGCAAGAGAATGGTAAACTCAAGCTCTGTATCGTTGTCGGTACACGCCCTGAGATCATCCGTCTTGCTGCCGTCATCAACAAGTGCCGCAAGTACTTTGATGTAATCCTTGCCCACACCGGTCAAAACTACGACTATAACCTCAATGGCGTATTCTTCCACGACCTCAAACTCAAGGATCCTGAGGTCTATATGGATGCTGTAGGCGATGACCTCGGCGCGACCTGTGGTAACATCATCAACTGCTCCTACAAACTCTTCAATCAGACCAAGCCTGATGCAGTTCTCGTCCTTGGCGATACCAACAGCTGCCTCTCAGTTATTGGCGCAAAGCGCCTCCATATCCCAATCTTCCACATGGAAGCAGGCAACCGTTGTAAGGACGAATGCCTCCCAGAGGAGACCAACCGCCGAATCGTGGATATCATCTCTGACGTGAACCTTGCCTATAGCGAACACGCAAGACGCTACCTCGCAGAATGCGGACTCCCTCGTGAGCGCACTTATGTTACAGGTTCTCCAATGGCAGAGGTTCTCCATGAGAATCTTGCAGAGATTGAGGCAAGTGATGTTCACAAGCGTCTTGGTTTAGAAAAGGGAAAGTATATTCTCCTTTCAGCTCATCGTGAAGAGAACATCGACACCGAGAAGAACTTCCTCTCCCTCTTCAATGCCATCAACGCTATGGCAGAAAAGTACGATATGCCCATCCTTTACAGCTGCCACCCACGTTCACGCAATCGTCTTGCAGCCTCAGGCTTCCAGCTCGATCCTCGCGTACAGGTTCAGCAGCCTCTCGGCTTCCATGACTACAACTGCCTTCAGATGAACGCCTTTGCCGTCGTATCTGACTCAGGTACTCTCCCCGAGGAATCCAGCTTCTTTACCTCCGTAGGTCATCCATTTGCAGCAGTCTGCATCCGTACCTCTACTGAGCGTCCCGAAGCCCTCGACAAAGGCTGCTTTGTTCTCTCAGGTATCGACACCAAGGGCCTCCTCCAGAGTGTTGACCTTGCAGTAGAGATGAATAAGGACGGCAACTATGGCATCCCCGTACCAAACTATACCGACTCAATCTCCACCAAGGTAGTTAAGATCATCCAGTCCTACGTTGGTGTAGTTAACAAGATGGTTTGGCGTAAGGAAGGTATTTAATCAAAGATTATAAACAATAAAATATACACTAAAATGAGTGTTTTCGCAGGTAAAACCCTTATGATTACTGGTGGAACAGGTTCCTTCGGTAACGCAGTACTTAATCGTTTCTTGATGACCGACATCGCAGAGATTCGTATCTTCAGCCGTGATGAAAAGAAGCAGGATGATATGCGTCATGAGTATCAGGTTAAATATCCTGAATACGCAAGCAAGATCAAGTTCTTCATCGGTGACGTCCGCAACCTCCAGTCATGCCGCAACGCCATGCCCGGTGTTGACTACATCTTCCATGCAGCAGCCCTCAAGCAGGTACCCTCTTGCGAGTTCTTCCCCATGGAAGCCGTCAAGACCAACGTCATCGGTACCGACAACGTCCTCACCGCAGCCATCGAAGCCAAGGTAGGAGCCGTCATCTGCCTCTCTACCGACAAGGCTGCTTATCCTATCAACGCCATGGGCATTACCAAGGCTATCGAGGAGAAGATAGCCGTTGCTAAGAGTCGCTACTCAGGCGAAACCAAGATCTGCTGCACCCGTTACGGCAACGTCATGTGTTCACGTGGTTCCGTCATCCCCCTCTGGATCGACCAGATCCGCAACGGCAACCCTATCACCCTCACCGAACCTAAGATGACCCGCTTCATCATGTCCCTTGAAGAAGCCGTTGACCTCGTCCTCTTCGCCTTCGAGCATGGTCAGAATGGTGACATCCTCGTTCAGAAAGCACCTGCTTGCACCATCCAGACACAGGCCGAAGCCGTCAAGGAACTCTTCAAGCATCAGTTCGGTAAGACTGCCGACAAGAAGCCCGAAACCGCAGAACCCGAAATCCGAGTTATCGGCATTCGCCATGGCGAGAAAATGTATGAAACATTGTTGACCAACGAAGAGTGTGCAAAAGCTGAGGACATGGGTAACTTCTATCGCGTTCCTGCTGATAATCGTACTTTGAACTACGATAAGTATTTCAAGGAGGGAGAGGCAGAACGCAACACACTCACAGAATTCAACTCTAACAACACTCGCATCCTCAACGTTCAGGAGACAATGGACAAGATCGGAGCCCTTGAGTACATCAAGAAAGAGTTAAGTGGTGAAGGAAACTTTGTGCAGTAAGAGACATCAAAACATAGCGACCAAAAGGATACTACCATCTTTTTGTGCAATGTTTTGACGGCAAGTCCTTGCGGTCGCATTTTACAAGTTGGTGCACAGGTGGATTTTTACATCACAAGCCTTCTTCTGTCGCTTTCGGGGGATTGCGACAGATATGAGGTCTTTGGGCTAGTGTATAAAAATCAGGGTTCAATACCCTCGCCAACTTCTAACAAAACTACAATAGAAAATGATTATAGATCAAAAATTTCTGGACTCCCTTTCTGCTCATGCGAAAGCTAATCCAAGACTCAGGCAGTCGTACGACCTTCGTACAACTCCTGATGACAAGAGCCAGCGAATGCTTAATGCCCTCGAACCAGGCACCATCATGCCCATCCATCGTCACAGAAACACTTCCGAGACAATGGTCATGGTCAGAGGCAAACTCATTGAGCGCTTCTATGGTTGCTGTACTACGAACTTTGGCTATCTACAGGGATATGGATGGGTGAAGGACTTCATCCAAAAACAGATAAAAAGCAAGAGGTGAAGGACTAAATTAAATTGTCTAAACATTTTTATGTCAGACAACCAAGTAAACCACAACCGGACAGCACAGAACAATCTCTTATGAGAAATCTTTATTCTTCGAGTGCTCATACTCTCAGGCACTTCGTGGAATACTCATATATTCTCATGTGAGGATAGCGACTCTTGGAGTATCAGGAAACCGCACATTTCTGATAATCGGTTCTTGGACAAGCCAAGCGTCACCCACAAGGGGATGCCGAGCGCAATTCCGATGGTCGCACAAATTAAATATATAAAATTATGTCAGATACATCAGCAAATAATAAACGTATAGCGAAGAACACCCTGATGCTTTATGTCAGGATGCTCTTCACCATGGCAGTCTCACTCTTCACCTCCAGAGTGGTCTTGCAAAACCTTGGAGTGGAAGACTATGGCGTATTCAGCGTTGTGGGAGGGGTCATCACCATGTTTGCATTCATTAATGGAGGAATGGTGTCTTCAACCCAAAGATATCTGAATTTTGAAATAGCGAAAGGAAATGCAGAAAGACTGCGAAGTGTTTTCAATACAGCTTTGCAAATTCATGCACTCATAGCGTTGGTCATCATCATCCTTGGTGAGACTGTCGGCTTGTGGTTCTTGCTGGAGAAGCTCGTTATACCCGAAGAGCGTATGACTGCCGCAATGTGGGTTTACCAATGTTCTATCATTGCCTGTGTCGTCAACATCTTATCAGTGCCTTACAATGCAGATATCATCGCACATGAGAAAATGTCGGCTTTTGCATACATTTCCATATTAGATGTTACTTTAAAGCTTGTAATAGTCTATCTCTTGGTAGTTTCCCCTATAGACAAACTAATTGCTTATGCCATACTGACTCTACTCGTTCAACTGCTCATTCGTTATGTATATACCCGTTACTGCAATAAGCATTTTCAGGAATCCTTTGTCGAATGGAAACTCAACAAGCCATTGTTCAAGGAAATGCTGAGCTTTGCAGGCTGGAGTTTTTGGGGTAATCTCGCAGCAATATTATATACCCAAGGACTTAACATGATGCTTAACATCTTCTTCGGTCCTGTTGTCAATGCAGCTCGAGGTATTGCTGTTCAGGTTCAGGCGGCTGTCCAGCAGTTTGTGAGCGGATTCCAAACGGCACTTAATCCTCAGATTACTAAAAATTATGCATCTGGAGATTTAGAGCAGATGCACAGCCTGATGTTCCGCAGTGCACGATTCTCCTTCCTTCTATTGTTCTTCCTATCTCTTCCAGTGCTGTTGGAAACAGATTTCCTGCTAACCTTGTGGCTAAAGACAGTACCCGATGATGCTGTCATCTTCACTCAGATCATGATCTGCATCTCCTTGATATATACCACAGCTAATCCATGTGTAGTGGCCAACCAAGCCACAGGAAAAGTAAAAATCTATCAGATGGTAGTAGGCGGAATCCTTCTCATGATTCTTCCCATTTCACACATTGTCTTGAAACTAGGTGCTCCTGCCTATTCCGTTTTCATAGTACATTTCTGTATAGAGTCGGTAGCTCAGTTCTCAAGAATGTACATGCTGAGAAAACTCATCAACCTACCCATGTGGCAATATATGAAGAATATCTATATTCCGATAGTCACAACCGTGGCAGTAGCTATCATTCTGCCTATCATCGTTCGTATGCAAGTTGAGGAAGGCTGGCTCAGATTCATTGCAGTTGGCTTCACATGTGTCCTGTCTGTGGGAATAAGTACATTCTTCATAGGATTTACCAAACACGAAAGAGTATTCTTTTTGGACAAAGGTCTTAGATTGTTAAAAATTAGAAAATGATTCAAATTACCGACAAACATAACTGTTGTGGCTGCTCAGCCTGTGCATCCATCTGCCCCAAGCATTGCATCTCTATGCAAGCCGACAACGAGGGCTTCCTCTACCCAAAGGTCAAAGAAGCAGATTGCATTGACTGTGGACTTTGCGAGAAGGTGTGCCATGAGCTGCATCCTTTTGAAGAACGCAAGCCGAAGAAAGTGTATGCTGCCATCAATAAGGATGAGGAAGTACGCTTGAAGTCCTCCTCTGGCGGCATCTTCTATCTCCTTGCAGAGAAGACAATAGCCGAAGGTGGCGTTGTCTTTGGAGCACGCTTTGATGAGCAGTGGCAAGTGGTGATAGACTATGCAGAGACGATGGAAGGCGTAAAGGCTTTCATGGGCAGCAAATATGTGCAGGCCCGTATGGCAACAGCATACGCAGATGCAAAGCGATTCCTCACCGAAGGACGCAAGGTGCTCTTCTCGGGCACTCCTTGCCAGATAGCAGGTCTGCATCATTTCCTTCGCAAACCATACGACAATCTCCTCTCTGTAGATATCATTTGCCATGGCACTCCAAGCCCCAAGGTGTGGGGCATGTATCTCGATGAAGTAGTGACGGCAGGACGAAAGGCGATTAACGATGTGCATTTTCGTAACAAGCGCAACGGTTGGAAAGCCTTCAACTTCACGATGGAATACAACAAGGGCGAGCAATCAGTCTCCCTTTATAGCCATCATCAGCAGAACCATTTCATGAGAGCTTTCCTTCGCGATATGATTCTCCGACCATCTTGTTACCAGTGTCAGGCAAAGAGCGGTCGAAGTCATAGCGACATCACCATAGCCGACTTCTGGGGCATCAACACAGAAATGCCCGAAATGGATGATGACAAAGGCACAGGATTGGTGTTGCTCAATTCCGACAAGGGACATGCAGCACTCGATTGGAGCAAGATAAACCACAAAGAGACAACAGCAGATATTGCAATCGGTCACAATCCCGCTTACTTCCGTTCAGTAGCTGCCCATCCCAAACGAGACGAATTCTTTGCACAGATAGACGAAACAGAGAGTGTAAACGACCTTATAGTTGACTGTCTCCGTCCTACTCTCAAACAGCGTCTTCGAATGTCTCTTTCTTTATGCAAGCAGCTGATAAAGAGAATACTAAGATTTGCTATAGGGGGGGGGTAAAACGAAGATAGAAAACCAACCTAAGGCTTCTATCCCTCAAATGCCAGAAAATGCTTCCGTTGCTTCCATCTCCTTCCGCAACAAGCACCTCGGCTGGAAGTCATATCGCATGGAAATCAAGATAAAGTAAATAAAGTTGAAAATGGTTACATCCGATTCCATTAATCATTTGAATCTGAGATTATCCAACAATAATCATATTATGGATTCAGCAGCAGAACATACAATACTCCAACATTTGGCACCAGGATTCGAACAAGAGCTGTTCCTTGCCGCCATTGCTAATGTAGATGACACGTCAAACAAGCTTCGGTTAAACAACTTTGCGTATTCCATGCGCGAACTTATAAGGATTGTGCTCGAACGTTTGGCTCCAGATACGGAGGTTGTGAATGCTCCATGGTTCAATCCTAACGACAAGGATCATCTGGATAAGGTGACACGCTCCCAACGCATCAAATACGCTATTCAAGGCTGGTTGTCGGATGATTATGTCACGAATACTCTTCGCATCGACCATCAAGACAACGACAAGGAGCTCCGAAAAAATATTGATGAATTAAGTAAATATACTCATGTAACGGAATCGACATTCAATATTGAGCCTGTCAAAATCACAGAACTTACATTAGGCGTACTCTGCAATGTTCAGCTCTTTCTCATGAATGTAGCAGAGGCCAGATATCAAGTACAACAAGCAGCCATTGATTGTATAGACGAAGAGATGATTGAGGAGTTCTATTACAATGTCCAGAATGATATTGATATCCTTGCCACACACCACGAGATTCTTGCCTATATGGTAACAGGTATCAATCTCAAGAATCAGGACAACGATACCATTACCCTTGAGGTAACCGGTAATGTTCAGGTCCGACTTCAATGGGGCTCCGATGGAGATATGCGAAGAGGCGATGGATACGAAACACAAATGACTTTTCCTTTCTCTTCCACCCTCATTGCTTCATACAAAAATGATCAAGGTGATGTGCATATTGTAAGCAGAACAATTGACATCAACACAGATCAGTTTTATCAATAACAAAGAAATATGAAAATAGGAATATTAACACAACGCCTTCATCCAAATTATGGAGGGTTATTACAGAATTACGCTTTGCAAACGGTTCTTCGCAGAGAAGGACACGAAGTCCTTACGATTGATTGGAATGCTGGTGAAAAAAAACTAAGTTGGTACCTAAAAGTAGGAGGACTTTTTATTGCTCATTTCTTATTACCTAAACGATTCAATAAACCGGAAATAGGATATACACCAACTAAGCGTGAGCAGGATTTCATAGAAAGCAACATAGTCTATTTCCGTGATCATTATCTATCACATACAGCCGTTATGAAATCAGAGTCAGATTTTAAATCAAAAATAGACCAATATGGTTTTAATGCTTTTATAGTAGGTAGTGATCAATGCTGGAGACCTTGTTACAATAAGTATCAGCGAGAGATGTTTATTTCATTTGCAGAACAAAGGACTGATGTACGGAGAATTGCTTATGCAGCATCATTTGGTTCTGACAAATGGGAATTTAATGAAGCGCTTACCCGTGATTGTAGTAGGTTGGCTGCAAAGTTTGATGTTGTTAGTGTACGAGAGGACTCTGGCGTTGAACTCTGTAGGAATAACTTAGGGGTGAAAGCAACTCACGTTCTTGATCCAACATTGCTGCTCAATAAAGAGGATTACATCTCCTTGGTGGAGAAAGAACATGAGCAACCAAGTGGAGGTTCTTTGTACTATTATTTCTTAGATCCAGATGACGAGAAACTACGGGCCTTACGTTGTATTGAAGAGAGAAGTGGGCTGGTTCCATTCTCTGTGATTCCAAAGTATAATAGTGATCACTGTACAAAAGAGAATGTAAAGAATGAAATTGAAGATTGTGTCTATCCCTCTGTAACCAAATGGCTCAGAGCCTTTATGGATGCAGAAATGGTAGTTGTCGATTCCTTCCACGGTATGGTATTCTCTATTATATTCAATAAACCATTCTGGGTGTTGGGCAACCCAAAGAGGGGAATGACCCGTTTTGAGTCTCTTCTTAAAATATTCAATTTGGAAGGCAGATTGATAGCATCCGACCAAGCGAATTTGATAGATTGGCATAAACCTATTGATTGGGAGTCTGTGAATCAGAAAAAAATAGAGTGGCAAAGACTATCAATGGAAGTTTTATTTAAATATCTATAGATTCGCAACAGACCATAGAAATGAATTTTTATGGTGGCAGTGATGCTTAGCATTTTTTTAAATTTGAATGATTTATGATACAATCTTGCATAATCATTGTACCCCATCCTGATGATGAAATTAATATAGGAGGAGGAATTATCGAGCAGCTCGTGGATTGTTCTATAAGTGTATCTGTGGTATTTACAACCAATGGTGATAATGATCCGACAGTAGCAGATAGAAGAATAAAAGAGGCCCAAAGAGCAAGGAATATTTTAGGATATCGCGACATTATAATTTTAGGATATGCAGACGGCTATGTTGGTAAGCATTTATATGAGGCTGCGAATGATGAAGTATGTTGGTCTGTTGCAGGTCATAATGAGACATATAACCTAGGTGGATTGAAAACGTATCATTATAATAAATATTCAAGTCAGAGTCCTTATACTCGTTCTGCTTATAAAAATGATTTAAAAGATTTACTTTTAGATTATCAAGCCGATTTGGTTATATGTGTAGACAATGATAAACATCCAGACCATCGTTGTGCATCATTACTGTTTGATGAGGTTATTGGGGAATTAATCAAGCAGACGCAATATCGTCCAATAATATTGAAAAAGTTTGCTTATGTAGGGGTTTTTAAGGGGTTAGATGATTTTTTTAAGCAACCTTTACAAGAAACTTTGCCTTCTTATGAGTCGAAAATATCAGATGATTTGATATTACCCTATAACATACAAGATAAGATTTCATTTCAAAATACTGATGCCAATATAAGTGGTTTGTTTTGGAATTCTCCAATATTTAGGTCATTGTTGGCTCATAAATCGCAGTTTGCAGTTACACATTTCTCTCAAATATGTAATAGCGATGTCTGTTTTTGGCATAGGCGCACTGATAACTTTATACTCCAAGCAGAAATAACAGTCTCATCGGGTGAATCTCATTATATTAATGACTTCAAGATTGTTGACACGGATTCAATATTAATTCAAACACCGACAATGGAGGTTAGCGAAACAAAAGCTTGGATTCCAGACGAATGTGATGATTCCAAACATGTGATGGTAGTCTTGGACTCTCCTCATGATGTTGGACAAATTATTTTATATCAGACACCAAAATCACGTTTTGAGAGACTAATAATAGAATTTGATAATGGGTTTCATCGAGAGTTTGACGTAAATGATTCAAGAAAATTAAAAGTAGTATTTGAAATGCAGAGAGAGGTTACTCAAATGGATCTCTACTTTAAATCTGATGGTCACCTTGCAATAACAGAGATTGAGTTATATAATGGAATGACAGATTTTCCATGGGATTTATTGCCTCTGCGTAAGTATAAGCCTGATAATAATAAATATCGTGGGTCTGTAGTCCTTTTTTGTAGCGAAGTCATTTTTAAAATAATGTGCTTTGTCATAAATAGATTAATGATACCGATAAAGAGAAGAAATAAACAATTATGGCGCAAATTTCAATTATAGTACCTATATATAAAATAGAAACATATCTCGCTGAGTGCATTGAGAGCATTCTCGCTCAGACCTATCAGGATTGGGAGTGCATCCTTGTGGATGATGGTAGTCCTGACAACTCTGGCAAAATTGCAGATGAGTATGCCAAGAAGGACAAAAGGATTAAAGCGATTCACGTATCTAATGGTGGTGTAACAGCCGCCAGACGCCTAGGAGTGGATTGTGCCGAGGGAGAATGGATATTCTTCGTTGATGGTGATGATAAAATACCAGAGGATGCATTGCAAATTTTAGTGGCGTTAGCAAACATAGACTCCACTTTAGATGTCATAGAGGGAGCATATAGATGGTTTTATCCTGAAGGCCCTTCTAAAGTGCGCAATAATATTGCAATGAAGCAAGGAAAATTCTACGCTAATAGTAGAGACTATGTAAAGGGTATTTTCTCTTCTGATAAGGGAATGCGTGGACCTGTATGTAAACTCATTCGCAAGTCCGTTTTGGTAGATACATGTGCCCTGGATGTGCCACGTTTTTTCACTAATGGTGAAGATATGATGATGAACGTGGCTATGGCGCATAATATTCGTAAATATGTGTTGCTTCCAGACATTGTATATGAATATCGTCAGCAGTTCGGATATTCTGCCATCATGAAACCACTAAGTTGGGAATACTACAGTGAATATATGCAATTCATGCGTAAAATTTTATTTAGGAATCCATCATGGAATGATGTCTGGGTTGAGTTTATGAAGCACTATTTTAGTTATGCTATTCATGGAAGAAACTCCGTAAGTTCAATTCCAGAAACTATTCGCAGTTTTGTTATACCAGAACTGTGGGAAAACAGGAATGGTATTCCATTTAGTGATAAGTTATTGCTCTTTTGTTTGAAGATGCCACGGGGTTTACGTGAACTTACCTCAATGTCTCTACTGGCACTATTCAAAATGAAGAGAGTCCTACTTGGTAGTTATTATGCAAAAAGATCAAGAAAAGAATAATATAATGACAAAAATTCTCGATTGCACCCTTCGTGATGGTGGTTACTACACGAATTGGGATTTTAATTCAGAGACGGTTGATGCGTACATTCAGGCAATGAATGTGCTGCCTATCGACTATTTGGAGTTGGGTTATCGCAATAATCCTACTAAGGAATACATGGGCAAGTTTGGTTACTGCCCAGTTAGCGTACTGAAGCATATTCGTCAGACTTGCACCAAGAAGCTTGACGTGATGCTCAATGAGAAGAGTACAAAGCCGGAAGATCTTGACTTGCTCCTCAAACCTATCGTGGGGCTTGTGGATATGATACGTATCGCTATTGATCCAAAGAACTTCGATCGTGCTGTCGTACTCGCAAAGGCTGTAAAAACTATGGGCTTTGAGGTTGGATTCAACGTGATGTACATGAGCAAATGGAGCACAGAATATCCGGAGTTCCTGAAGAAACTGACTGTACTCAACGGCTGGTGCGACCTCTTCTGTATGGTGGATAGTTTTGGTGGTGTGACTCCGGAGGATGTCACACGCATCTACAAGGAAGTTCGCGAATATACGGATGTGCCTGTCGGTTTCCATGGTCACAACAACCTGCAGTTAGGACTCATCAACACCATTACAGCAATGAAGTTGGGTGTTGACTATGTGGACGCAACAATCCTTGGCATGGGTCGTGGCGCAGGCAACCTCAACATGGAATTGCTCCTGACTTACCTCAATGCTCATGAGGGCATGCAGGTGGACTTCAACGTTCTTGGCGATGTGATTACCGCTTTCACTCCTTTGATGGAGCAATATCAGTGGGGCACAAACCTCCCTTATATGTTGGCAGGTGCAAACCGCATTCCTCAGAAGGAGGTAATGGATTGGGTAACTAATCGCATATATTCATTTAATAGTATCGTGCGCGCGTTGGAGAACCGCAAGAACAATACGGTTGATAATGCCAAGTATCCTGTCTTTGAGGCTAATCGCAAGTTCAGCAAAGTAATTGTTGTAGGTGGCGGTAATAGCGTTAAGGAGCATCTTGAAGGTATCAAAGCGTTTGTTAACCTTAACGCTAACCTTAACCCTAACGATGGTGGTGTTGCTATGATATTCTCAACAGCACGTCACGCCAAACTCTTTGCAGATGTGACATGCCAGAAGTATTATGCGCTTGTTGGTACCGAGAGCAGACGTATGGCTGCCAACGTAAAGGCTGAAGGCTTCAAGGATGCTGTGATTCTGCCTCCTTATCCTCGCACTATGGGTACAGAGGTACCTGCATTTGCGGAGAAGCAAACATTCGAACTTCCTTCAGTTGACTTCATAAATGACTATAAGGATTCAAGTACAACCATTGCATTTCAATTAGCTCTTGCAATAACATCTGGCGAGATTTATACTGTAGGTTACGATGGCTACCCTGGTAGTGTTCTTTCTGAGAAAGAGATGGCTCTCACTCATGAGAACAAGACCATCTTTGAAGCATTTACAAAAGCTAATGGCGGAACACTCAAATCTCTCACTCCTTCACTTTATAAGGAATTAGAAATAGTATCAGTTTACCAATTTATATAATTAATAACGATAACGCTAACGTTAACTTTTTGGTGTAGGACATGGTTCCCGTTCCCGTTAGCGTTCCCGTTCAAAACTTTAGAAAAATGAAAATCATTGCAGTTATTCCGGCTCGTTACGAGTCAAGTCGTTTCCAAGGCAAGCCTCTGGCAGAGATCTGTGGCAAACTCATGATTGAGCGTGTCTATCTTCAGGCAAAGAAGGTGGAAGAGTTTGACGAGGTATATGTTGCTACTGATGACGAGCGTATCTTCAACGCTTGTAAGGAGCGTAACGTACAGGTTATCATGACTTCTACTTCTCATCGTACAGGTACTGACCGTATTGGTGAGGTTGCTGAAAAGATTCCTGCAGATCTCTATGTCAACATTCAGGGTGATGAACCTCTGATTGAGCCTGACACCATCCGCAAGGCTATCATTCCATTCATTGAGAATCCTGATACCGACATTGAGGTGACTAACCTCATGACCGAGATTCACGATCCTGTTGACCTCATTAACTTCACAGTTCCCAAGGTGATTGCCAGTGGCGATGGCCGTGGTGTATATCTCACTCGTTCAGCAGCTCCATTCCCTAAGGGTAACATTGATGCCAAGTACTACAAGCAGGTGTGTGTATATGGCTTCACTCCTCGTGCCCTCAAGTTCTACTGCGACTATGGCAAGCAGTATGGCAAGGCAAAGATTGAGGCAATTGAGGACATCGAGATCTTGCGCTTCATCGAAAACGGCTATCGCGTTCAGTACATTGAGGTAGATTCACAGACTATTGCAGTAGATACTCCTAACGACCTCAAGCGTGTTATTGAGTACTTCAAGGAGCACAACATTGAATAGTATTCAACGAGAACGTTAACGGGAACGGGAACTTTGTGAACCGAACGATTAACGATCATATTTAGAATCAGAGTTGTAATTATGAAATCAAATCAGAAAGCAAGAAATTTTAGGCAATATAAAGTATGGCAAGATGCAGTCGATTACGCTACCATGGTATATAAGGTAACTGCTGAAATGCCGTGGTTTGAAAAGAAAGGTCTTTGCGATCAACTGCAACGAGCAGTTGTTAGTATCAGTAGCAATGTCGCAGAAGGAGCTGGAAGACCCACGGATGCAGATTTTGCTCATTTTTTAGACAATGCCTTAGGTTCAGCTAATGAAGTTGAGACACAACTCTTGATCTCAAAAAATATTGGATATATAACAGAAGAAATTTTTAATCAACTCATGGTGAACCTAACGGGAATTCAAAAACAGTTGACAGGCTTAATTGCCTCTATTCGCAATTAAAAGAGTTCCCGTTAGCGTTCCCGTTAACGTTAAAATAAATTGGTAAGCAAATGAAGAAGATTGTCACCTTTGGTGAAATAATGGCAAGATTAGGTGCCCCAGGGTACTTAAAGTTAATACAGACAGACAAGTTTGATGTGAGCTATGCTGGTGCAGAAGCTAACGTTGCTGTCAGTCTCGCAAATTATGGTATGCAGACAGATTACATCACCTGTCTGCCAGACAACCCTATTGCAGAACGTTGCATCATGGACCTTCGTGGACACAAGGTTGGTGTAGATCACATCCAGCGTTCAGGCAAGCGAATGGGTATCCTCTATTTGGAGACAGGTAGCAATGCTCGTCCTTCAAAGGTTTATTACGACCGCGAGGACAGCTCCATTGCAACAGTGGAACAGGGTTCTATAGACTGGAAGGAGATACTGAAAGATGCTGACTGGTTCCATTGGACAGGCATCACTCCAGCACTTTCTGAGAATGCTGCTGATGAATGCCTCAAGGCAATCAAGACTGCCAACGAACTTGGTGTGACCGTATCGTGCGACATCAACTATCGTGGCAACCTTTGGCGTTATGGAAAGACTGCTGCTGAGGTAATGCCTGAAATGGTAGCAGGTTCTGACATCATCCTTGGCAATGAGGAAGATTGCGAGAAGGTATTTGGTATCAAGCCCAAGAACTTTGATGCCGAGAAGACCAATGGATCTGTTGATCAGAGCGCGTTCCGTTCGGTTTGCGAGCAGATGATGCTGAAGTTCCCTCGTTGCAAGAAGATGGTCGTCACTCTCCGTGGAGCCATCAATGCCAACCACAATACATGGGGTGGCGTACTCTTTGATGGTAAGAACCTCATCGAAAGCAGACGTTACGACATTACTGACATTGTTGATCGTGTAGGTGGTGGTGACTCATTCATGGGCGGTCTCATCTATGGTTTGCTCCATTACGATAATGACCAGGATGCTCTGGAGTTTGCAACAGCAGCAAGTTGTTTGAAACATACCCTCAAGGGAGATTTTAACTGGGTAACAGCTCAGGAGGTTGAGAACCTGATGAAGGGTGATACCAGTGGACGGGTAAAAAGGTAATTGTCAAGAATTAAAGAATTAGAGAATTTGTTGTACAATGAGAAATCCATGTCTTGACGGCTTGAAGTTTTTTCTAATCTTTCTTGTCGTATTTGCGCATATTCATTATGAAGGAAGTGGTACTATTTATAAGATAATATATTCCTTCCACATGCCATTATTTATTGGTATAAGTGGATATTGCAGTTCGGTAAAAGACAATAAATCAATATTAAAGTCCATTTCAAAGTTATTCAAGGTCTTTTTGATTTTTACAATTATTGATGCTTTTATAACTTATAGAGAGGAAGGCAGTCTGGATTATGAGTATTGGATAACTCCGAATTTGTGGTATCTAGAATGCTTGCTTATATATAGGTTGCTGCTTAATATCTTAGCAAGAAAGGTTAATCTGTTATCATGGAAAACTATCGCTGCTTCTTTTGTCATTGGTTTTGCTGTGGGGTTTGTGCCGATAGATATATTGGCTTTCCAACGTCTCTTTACATTTTTTCCATTCTTCTTAATAGGATATTGTTATAAGAACAACAGACAAATGTTTAGTAAGATAGATAGAGTAGATGAAAAATGGGTCTGGGGTATTACACTTTTAGCGGGTATAGCAATGGCTGTAGTTTCTCCTTCCCCATACATTCCTAAATATCATTATACAGGCTTGAATGCAATAGTGGGGTGCCCATACAAATATCTTTGCGCAATAATGATGTCTTTAAGTGTGTTAAAACTCCTCTTTACAAAGCTTGAGAAACTGAATGGGGGGGGGTATTTTACACTACAAATATATGTGCTACATGGTTTAGTTCTTCGATTGTTTTATGCAATCGGCAACTATTGCAATGTCCCATTATCATGGTATGTGGCCCTAATGTACACATGCATAACCATCTTATTGATAATATGTTTCTCAAAAACAAGAGTTGCAAAATTTCTCTTTTAAATTTTCTCAAATTCTATAATTCTTGATAAAAAAGACACCACAATGAAAAATCTTTTTATTTGTCATACGCAAGCCCATTTGATCTTGGCATCTGGTCTTGCTTTGGGTCGCTTCAAAGATGATGAGAACGACCTTCTCCTCTTTGTAGATTTTGGTATCAAAGACGAGTTGAAGGAGTGTCTTGACAAGACCTTCACCCGCACCTTGTACCTTCAAAGCATCTATCCTGCTGAATTTAATACAACAAAGGCAAAGCTGAAGTGGTATCCTCAGGACTGGAAGCTCATCAAGCAGTTCCTGACCGAACCGGTTGATCGCGCCTTTGCTGTTTGCGACTGGCTTCTGCTCGTACAGAAGACGCTCCAGCTGGCGTATAAGCTCAACCCGAACACAGAGATGGCATGGTTGGAGGATGGCATAACTGCATACTATAGCGATTCCGATATCCATGGCGGCATGGACAAATACAGTTGGTCGATGGCAATCCGCAGATTCCTGTTCCGAGACCTTGTAGGTGTCGGGAAGTTCTATGATCGTGACTTCTCACTCATGGGCGGTTTGTCATGTTTGAAGCAAGTCTATACTTGTAACCCAGATGCCGTTCGCGAACCATATCGCTCCCAAAAGCAATTGGTGGGTATCACGGATGAAGAATACCTTGCAGGATTATCTGCTATGTACCCAAAATCAAAGCTTGACGTACAACCAAATTCCGTGATTCTTGTCGTTGATAAACTTGACCGCTATGCATTCCCCGATAAGGTGAGCGCATCTTTGAATGCTTTCATTAGCAAGTGCAAAGAGGAAGGCAAGACCGTCATCTGCAAGTTTCATCCGCGCGAAACGGAAGTATGGGACATCTTCAACGGTTGCCCCACCATGGACAAGTCAGTTGGTATCGAGAGTGCCTACGTCTCCCTTGCCGACATCAAGGACTCCATCACCATTGCTGGCATAAAGAGCACAGGTCTGATGAGTGCTAAGAAATTAGGATACAATACCGTTTCTCTTTTCCCCTCATGCGGAGAGAAGAACGAGAATCTGGTGAAGTTCTATGATAAACTAGGTATTAAACTCATATAACCCACAATGCTTTATAAACAATCTCAGTTACTCTCATAAGACTTAACAGCATTGTTGGTTAGCGACTCCTTGGTGGGTGTATTGTATAGTGCTCCGCACACCTGTAAGCCAAGGAAGGTTCTATTCCTTCAGTTGCGCTAAATAATAATACTTTATATTTTATGACAATACCCAAAATTATCGTAGCTCATCCGGGTCAACAACATTCCTTCCGTGTAGCAACGGCATTGAAGGAATCCGGATTATTGTACAAGTACATAACTACAGTGTATGACAAAAAGGATTCTCTGATGATGAAAATAGTAAAGACATTCATCAGTAAAGAGAATAAGAGGAGAGCCTCTATGCGGAAGTGCGAGGCACTTGCAGATGAGGATGTTGTTTTGTTCAACACATTCCTTTCATTTCTATTGTTACTAGCGATTCGCTTGGACAAGAAGAAATTCTTTGCACGGAAATTCAATAACTATGTTTCAAAACGTTTCCAGAGAAAATTAGCCGAATATGCCATTAAGCACAATGTGGATATGGTTATCGGCTATGATGCCAATTGCAGATATTGCTTTGAGATTCTAAGAGAGAAGGCACCTCACATCAAGCGAGTGATGGACAATGCCGCACCTAATCGAAATTATCTTTGCAAAGTTTATACTGAAAACAAAGCGGCTTGTGGACCATTTGCAGATGCCTTGGCGCCATACAAATACCTGTTTGATGCAGATGATGCTCGATGGTATGCAGAGGAAATCCAAACCGTTGACTATCACGTAGTGGCTTCAGAATTCTCAAAAAAGGCACTTGAGTACGAAGGTGTTGCTGCTGACCGTATCTTTGTTGTTCCTTACGGAATAGATGAGAGCCGATTTTATAATTTTGAACGATCGTACGAAAACGGTAAGCTTAACCTGATATTCATTGGTGAGGTGAATCAGCGAAAGGGCATCTATCAAATATGCGAAGCAGCAAAGAAACTCAATAATCCAAACGTTGAGTTCAACATCATTGGTTCTGGCTATGATGCCCAAAAAGAACTCTTTGCTCCATACGAAAAGTGGGTAACTTTCCACGGAACTGCCTATTTTGAAAAAATGAAACAGCACCTTGAACACAATCAGGTGCTTTTGTTTCCGAGTATGGGTGACGGCTTCGGCTTTGTTATTCTTGAAGGTATGGCGGCTGGAATGCCTGTCATTGCATCCTATAATAGTGCTGGACCTGATGTGTTGCAAGACGGCATTAATGGATTTTTGATAGAATCCTGCAACACAGATGCTCTTGTAGATAAGATTAAATGGTTCTTGCTTAATATGGATAAGATCCAGTCAATGGGGCATAACGCTCAAAAGACCGTAAGAAATCTCACTTGGAACAACTATAATAGACTAATTGTAGAATCAGTTAATACAATACTTGCACAGCATGAGTAATATATTATCTGTATTTTGTGAATCTATACTTGCCTTCTTGATTTTCTTAAATCTCGGTAAAGCATATCTTTCAAAGGATAAAGCTCAGATTTGGTCGCCCATATCTGCGATATCTTTGACATACATGTATTATGTCCTTTGGCCATTTTGGTTGGGTACTAAGGAAAGATATATGATAGACGAGAGCATGTACAATGGACATCTTTTCCATTTTGCTGCACTTTTGTCGTATGTCTTTATTATGGTAGGTTTTCGAAAATCCACAAACTCTTCATTTGATGATTGGAATAAAATTTTTGACAAAAGTAATATCGGCAAATATGGCCTTGTTTTATGGGCAGTAGGAATCGCAGGATATTCATCAGTTCGAGGTTTCCATTTTTCATTTGCTGCTGAAGACAATTCAAACACATATATGGCAATTGGTGGTTTTGTCTATTACTTCATGATGATGCTCGATATGTTGCCTTTCGCATCTGGTTTGCTTTTCCTTAAACTGAAAGATAACTGGAAGAAGATTGTATACTTAATTCCTTTCTGGTTTATTTTTGTTCAGTTTCTAGTGGCAGGAGCTAGATGGCGCATTGTAGTGGCAGGGTTTGTTCTTTTGACTGCCCATTACTTGTTCCCGAAGATAAAGAAAGTGAATGTCCCGTTGCTTGCCAGTATAGCTTTTGCTGTTTATATAGGTTTCTCTGTGATGGATAAGGCTCGTGTTAGAGGTGGCGGTATCCAAATGTCTGTAGCAACTGAATTAAAATATGACGATGTAAAGGATGGTGCAAATGAAAATTTTGATGTATACTATTTTTCTGTGATTTCAATGGATAAAATATACGAGACAGATCAAAGAGTGTATTTCCAACCTTTTATGACTGCCATCTTTATGCCGATTCCGCGTTTTATGTTCCCATGGAAACCAGATGCTGATTATCTACATAACTTGGAGGATTCTGTTGCTGCCATAGGAGGTGGATCCGCTTATTTGAATTTCGTTGAGAGTTATTTCTCGTTTGGATGGTTTGGCGTGATCTTTTGGGCATGGATCCTTGGATGGCTTGCTCGGAAATTTTGGGATAACTATGTCAATAATCGAGAGTCTATAGGTGCAATAATTGCACTCGGAGTATTCAGTGGATTTTGCTATGTGACTATTTCTCGTGGATATTTGCCTGCTACATTCACTACTTTTATTATAGCTATCTGTTGCCCATTTTGGATATCGATGTTATATCGTAAAATTGTTAAAAAATGAATAAAATAGTTTTTGTTTCGGATGCTTTTCATCTTCATCAGAAGGGAGTTGCAGATGCTCTATTTGAAATGACAGAAGGTTCCTATTGCTTCATCACAACATTACCTCTGCGAGAGGAGCGAAAAAAAATGGGGTTTGGAAATGAATATCCGGCATACGTTTTTGATGCATCAAGCAGAATTCCAGATATTTGGAAGAAGGCACAACAGCTTATAGATGAAGCAGAAACAGTTGTGTTAGGAGCTGCTCCATACGAACTTTTAACAAATAGGCTGAAAGACAAGAAACTGACATTTATATATTCTGAGCGGTTTTGGAAAGAATACAAGCATTATCTAAAAACGCCTGTATACTATTTAAAAAATCTTAAGGTAAAGGGGTGCTATCTGCTTTGTGCTAGTGCTTTCGCTGCTCATGATTATAACTTGTTGTGGTCTTTTAGGAATGTTTGTTATAAGTGGGGGTACTTTACAAAGGTTTCCTTCGACAAGCTCAGGAACCAAGGTGACAGTTTAGAGATTAAAGATAATTTGTCAACTAAATCTTCATACATTTCAAACTTACGTCCTGTACGTATGATGTGGTGTTCTCGATACTTAGATTGGAAGCACCCCGAATTGCCTGTCTTTTTAGCTGATAGGTTAAAGGCTAAAGGTTATAGTTTTCATATTTCGATGTATGGTAGCGGTCAGTACTATGAGAAGGCTGTTGAATTGGTTCGCAAACTAAATTTGAATGATGTAATAACCTTCACTGGCAATGTTCCGAACGAGATTGTTCATCAGACAATGCGTGAATCAGACATCTTTTTGTTTACCTCTGATCGAGGAGAGGGATGGGGAGCTGTTGCCAATGAAGCCATGAGCGAAGGTTGTGTACTTGTTGCAGGAAATGAAATAGGTAGTGTACCATATCTTGTAAAAGACAAAGAAAATGGATGCACATTCAAAAGTTCGTCTCGTTGTAAGGGCTTTGGACGCTTTGGCGTTTCAGTAGATCAAAAGTCCTTGGACTCGCTTGTAGAAAAAGTGGAATGGCTGATCAACAACCCATCAGAAAGAAAGAGACTATCTGAGAACGCAATCAAAACTATGCAGGAAACATGGAACCCACGAGTTGCTGCAGAGAATTTATTAACCCTGATAGAAGATATTAAGCAAGGACGTGATACAAGCATAAAGCATGGCCCTTGCAGTAAAGCATGATATAAGGCGAATATATGAATAAAATTAAACGATAGAAATATGAATTTACTTTTAGTTGCAGACGGACATTACTATCAGACGCCTGATGGTACTGTCTATGCAGATTCTGTATTTGACTATATGTTCTACAAACGTTACCTGATGACGTTTGAACATGTGTATGCTGTAGTAAGAGCAAGACAAGTAGATGAAGCTCCGAAGGGCAAGAAACTGGCAAGTGGAGAAGGTGTGTCCTTCCTGAATATGCCAGTATTTCAGGGCCCTTGGCAATACGCCAAGAACTACTTCAAGATTCGCAATTTTGTAAAGGAGATATGCAATGATCCTAAGTATGATTGCGCTATCTTTCGCCTTCCAGCTTCTACATCCAATATCTTTGCGAACATCTTCAGCAAGACAAAAAAGCCGTTTGCCGTGGAGATTGTGATAGATCCTTGGGTGAACTTCGGTCCAAGAGCTGAGGGTTTCAGGTTGTTTAATATGATTTACCAGCGTGAGTGGACAAATGTGGTGAAAACCATGTGTGCCAAGGCAGATGGTGCTTCATACGTAACATCAAAGTATCTCCAGAAGCTCTATCCTCCACGTGCATACAATGACGAGACCTGCTTTACTGCCAACTATTCTTCTGTAGAATTGGCAGACGGTTCTTTTGCAGAACCAAGAACTTGGGCTGCTGACCAGAAGGAGTTTGTGATAACCCATGCATCAAACTATTTTAACTCGTATGCAAAGGGACATCTAACTGTAATCAAGGCTCTGCAGTTGGTTCGCCAGCAGGGTGTTAATGCTCGTGTATGCTTCATTGGCGATGGTCCACTTCGTGAGGAGTTTGCCCAGAAGGCTAGTGAACTTGGAGTTGGCGACTATGTCGATTTCACTGGTCGTTTGGCAAATGGTGATGAGGTACGCAAGGTGATGAAGTCTTCCGACCTTTTCATCCTGCCTACATACGCAGAGGGTATTCCTCGTGTGTTGCTTGAGGCAATGTCTATGGGACTCCCTTGCCTTTCTTCGCCTATCTGTGGAATCCCAGAGGTTTTGAAACCTGAATATCTCTATGACTTTGATGACTATGAGGGCTTTGCCAAGGGAATCACAAATCTGTTCACCAACCCAGCCTTGATGGCATCCGTCAGCATCGAAAACCTTGAAATGGCAAAAGACTTCCGTTCATCTGTGTTGAATGAGAGACGCAAGACGTTCTATGATCAGCTGAAAGCCAAGGCTAAGGGTTAATGAAAAAACTAAGAATAAAAATAATAAAACATACCTTACCTAATCAGAAAATTTTATGGTACAGTTTAATGTAAATTTGGAGGGGAAAACAGTACTCGTTACGGGTGCTGCTGGTTTCATAGGGTCAAACCTCGTGAAGCGTATTTTCAAGGATTTCGAGAATGTGCGTGTAGTGGGTTTGGACTCGATTACTGACTATTATGATGTGAACATTAAGTATGAGCGTTTGAGTGAGATTGAGGCACTCAATCGTGATTGGAAGTTCGTGAAAGCAAATCTTGCAGACAAAGCAACTATCGATCAGCTCTTTGCTGAAGAGAAGTTTGCTGTAGTTGTGAACTTAGCTGCACAAGCAGGTGTACGCTATAGTATCACCAACCCAGGCTCATACATTGAGAGTAACCTGATTGGCTTCTACAATATTTTGGAGGCTTGTCGCAATAACATGGTGGAACACCTTGTTTATGCTTCTTCATCATCTGTATATGGCTCCAACAAGAAGGTGCCATACTCCACCGATGACAAGGTGGACAATCCAGTCAGCCTCTATGCAGCAACAAAGAAATCAAACGAGTTGATGGCTCACGCTTATTCCAAGCTATACAACATCCCATCAACGGGTTTGAGATTCTTTACTGTTTATGGTCCTGCCGGTCGTCCCGATATGGCATACTTTGGCTTCACCAACAAACTCCGTGAAGGCAAGACCATCCAGATCTTTAACTATGGTAATTGCAAACGCGACTTCACGTATGTTGATGACATCGTTGAGGGTGTAGTTCGCGTGATGCAACATGCACCAGAAAAGGCAACAGGCGAAGACGGTCTTCCTGTACCTCCATATAAAGTCTATAATATCGGCAACTCCGCTCCTGAGAACTTGCTTGATTTCGTTACTATACTCCAAGAAGAGTTGATTGCAGCAAAGGTGCTCCCGTCAGATTACGACTTTGAGGCACATAAGGAACTCGTACCAATGCAAGCCGGAGATGTTCCTGTAACTTTTGCTGATACCACACCTTTGGAGGAGGATTTTGGATTCCGTCCTTCAACACCTTTGCGGGATGGTTTGAGAGCATTCGCTCAGTGGTACGCAAGGTACTACGGCACTTGTGAATAATAAATCTAAACTACATACACATGAGAAATTTTTCTGACCTTAAAATTGCAGTTGCCGGCACTGGATATGTCGGTCTTTCGATTGCTACATTGCTTGCTCAAAAACATCAAGTGACAGCGGTTGATGTAATCCCTGAGAAAGTAGAAAAAATAAACAATCGCATCAGTCCTATTCAGGACGATTACATAGAGAAGTACTTTGCGGAAAAGGAACTGAATTTGACTGCAACTCTTGATGGTGCAGCAGCTTACAAGGATGCAGACTTCGTCGTGATTGCAGCTCCTACGAACTACGATCCTGTTAAGAACTTCTTCGACACCCATCACATTGAGGACGTGATTGACCTTGTACTGTCGGTTAATCCTGATGCGGTAATAGTCATCAAGTCAACCATTCCTGTAGGTTATACTCGCAACCTCTATGTGAAGTATGCCAAGAAACTTTGTGCGTTGGGTGCAACTGCTAAATTCCGCCTGCTCTTCTCGCCTGAGTTCCTTCGTGAGAGCAAGGCACTCGAAGACAACCTCTGGCCATCACGTATAATTGTGGGGTATCCAAAGATAATCGACTTACCCGAGTTCGAAGAAGAGAACGAAGCAATCAAGGCTATAGCTGGTAATCACATGAAGGAATATGCAGAGACCTTTGCCAAACTCCTTCAAGAAGGTGCTATCAAAGAGAATATTGACACTCTCTTTATGGGCATGAAGGAGGCTGAGGCAGTTAAACTTTTTGCAAACACCTATTTGGCATTGCGTGTCAGCTACTTTAACGAGTTGGACACATACGCAGAGGTAAAGGGTCTCGACCCACAGGCTATCATCAATGGTATAGGACTTGATCCTCGTATCGGCACCCACTACAATAACCCTTCGTTCGGTTACGGTGGCTACTGTCTGCCTAAGGACACCAAACAGTTATTGGCAAACTATGCCGATGTACCACAAAATATGATGACTGCTATCGTGGAGAGCAACAAGACCCGTAAGGACTTCATTGCCGATCAGGTGCTGAAGATGGCAGGCTACTATTCAGAGAACGGTCAGTACGAATCTGGTAAGGAGAAAGAGGTTGTTGTGGGCGTTTACCGCTTGACCATGAAGGCTAATTCCGACAATTTCCGCCAATCGGCAATCCAGGGCATAATGAAGCGCATCAAGGCTAAGGGCGCACAGGTAATCATCTATGAACCAACTCTTCCTGATGGCGATACCTTCTTTGGAAGTAAGGTGGTAAACGATCTTGCCGCTTTCAAAGCACAGAGTCAGGCTATCATTGCAAATAGATATGACGCTTGTCTGGACGGTGTAGAGAATAAAGTTTATACACGCGATTTGTTCAGAAGGGACTAGGAGCTGGAAATGAGCAAATAGTAATATTCGGTTGCCGGCTTGTGGTGTTGGGGGTTCGGGGGAACCTCTTCGCCTTTGTGATCTCGACTTTGAGGTCTTTGTCGGAATCTCCAAGTCGGTGCCACTTTTTTGTTTAGGTTAAAGTTGATGAGTTAAAGTTATTCTTTTGACAAAAACAGGAATAACAGCCCTTTGGGCAAAAAACAGGAATCCTTCGACAGACTTAGGAAACAGTAATGAGGTTAAAGTATGAAGATGTATTGTTTGACTTTACCGTTAATTGTAATAGTCCTCTTGTTTGTGGGAGCTATAACTTTTTGCTTCAAAAGGTTGAAGATTGCGAGTTCGTTGATTGCTGCTTGTCTGCTTCTCAACTGGTACAGTGAGACAATAGCTTTACGTCCTTTCTTTGGACAAGGGGATGGACAGATAAAAGTGATGACCTTTAATGTAAATTCACCCGGGACTGATTTTGAGAAGAAAAAATCAGAAATTATCGCACAAATAGAATCTGAGGATCCAGACTTTCTGTATCTTCCAGAATTGGTAACTGCAGGTAATGATGTGCATGAGCGCCTGAAGGAAATCTATCCCTATACCAATGCCCCATTGCACCTTCGCGATGATGGCGTAGAACCTTTCTACAGCAAATGGCCAATAGATACCATCATCGGTTTGTCTGATCCTCATGCCTACCATTCTATATACCGAATGCAGGTGAGCCAGGAAACAGATACCCTTGCTATCTATTGCTGTCACCTTTCGTCCAACCTGCTCGATTTCTCTCCCAATAAATGGGATGCCCTACAGAAAGGTTACGAGGAGCGGGCAAAGGAAGCCGACATTCTCCATGATGCTCTCGCGCGAGAGCCTTATCCTGCAATAGTGATGGGGGATATGAACGACATATCGGGCTCTTACACGCTCAGGAGGATAGAGGCAGCTGGTCTGGCAGACGCATGGTGGAAGGGTGGCTTCGGATATGGTACAACCTATCATGACCACGGCCTTCGCCTCCGCTTGGATCATATCCTCTATGACGAAGACCGCCTCACTCTGTCGGACGTAAAGGTAATCGACACAGATGCCAGTGATCATAATGCGTTGGTGGGTGGGTTTATGATTGAGGTATAGCTCTTTCCAATGAGTTACACAAATAGTACAAATATTTCTATTTGAGGATTCCCCCCAAATTACAGATACATAAGATAGAACAAAGTATTGCATCTCCCAATAGTTTACTAAACTCTTTAGGAATAGCTTTATGAGTGTATGATACAATAAGAAATTAAATATTAAAACAATTATGAGTACAGATCTCAAAAGAAGGAATGTGCCTTTCAGTCCTCCTGATATGACTGAGGCAGAAGCTAATGAAGTGCGTGATGCTATTCTGAGCGGTTGGATCACTACAGGTCCTCGTACCAAGAAGTTGGAGAAGCTTATCGCCAAGTATGTTGGTGTAAATGATACTGCCGATTTGCAGACTCCTAACTGTGTGTGCCTGAACTCGCAGACTGCTTGCGCAGAGATGGCTTTGCGTCTGCTGGGCATTGGTGCTGGCGACGAGGTTATCGTGCCTGCTTATACCTATACTGCAAGTGCGAGCATCGTGGATCATGTTGGCGCTAAGGTGGTGTTCGTGGACATTCAACCTGATGGCTTAGAGATGGATTATGACAAGGTAGAGGCTGCTATTACACAGAACACCAAGGCCATCATCCCTGTTGACTTGGCAGGTATTCCATGCGACTATGACCGCCTGTTCGAAATTGTGAACAGGAAGAAGAATCTGTTCTGGCCTAAGACTGACTTGCAGCACAAGTTAGGTCGTGTGGCTATATGCTCGGATTGCGCACACTCATTCGGAGGTTACCGCATCAAAGACGGTAAGAAGGTGATGTGTGGAGCAATGGCAGACTTCTCATCATTCTCTTTCCATGCTGTGAAGAACTTCACTACGGCTGAAGGTGGTGCTTTGACTTGGAACCTGCCTTTCGGTGACGAGCCTGCGGTGATTGATTTGGACAGAAATACGGAGAATACTTTCAGTACCGTTCAGGTAATTGAGGGTAATACATGGAATCAGCGTCTGTATCGCATTACTCAGTTGCTGTCGCTTCATGGACAGAATAAGGATGCACTGGCTAAGACAAAGCTCGGTGCATGGGAGTACGACATCGTAGGCCCTTGGTTCAAGTGCAATATGACTGATGTGGTTGCTGCACTGGGTTTGATTCAGTTTGAGCGTTACCCCGAGATGCTGGCAAAGCGCAAGGAGATGATTGCCCGTTATGACGAGGCATTGGCTCCGCTGGGCGTGAAGGGGCTTCGTCATTATATTGACGAATATGCTTCGAGCGGTCACTTGTACATCTGCCGTTTGGAGGGTATGAACCGTGAGCAGGTGAATGGTGTGATTGAGAAGATGGCAGAGCGTGGTGTTGCAACTAACGTTCACTACAAGCCCCTGCCAATGATGACGGCCTACAAGAAGATGGGCTTCGACATCAAGGACTTTCCGAATGCTTTCGCGGCCTTTGATAATGAGATTACTTTGCCATTGAATACCAAGATGAAGATGGAGGATTTAGAGTATGTGATTGAGTGTCTAACAGAGATTCTGAAAGGAGAATAACTATGTATGTACACTTTTTCAAGAGAGTAATAGATTTTATGGTGGCGTTGTGCTTGCTGCCTTTCTTCTGCATTATCTACATCTGCCTGGCTCCGTTCTATTTCTTTATGGACAGAGGCCCGATGTTTTATTCGGGTAAGCGACTGGGCAGATATGGTAAGCCTTTCCCTATGCACAAGTTCCGCTCGATGAAGGTGAATGCTCCTGATATTCGTTTGGCAGATGGTAGCACCTATAATGGTGATGACGATCCTCGCGTTACGAAGTTGGGAAAGTTCATCCGTCAGACGAGTCTGGATGAGATTCCTCAAATACTGAACGTGCTGAAGGGTGATATGAGCCTTATCGGTCCTCGCCCTGACCCATTGGATTGGTTGGACAAGTACAAGGAAGAAGAGAAGGTCTTCCTGAATGTTCGTCCGGGTATCACTGGCTACAATCAGGCTTACTACCGCAACAGTGCTGACGCTCAGGAGAAGATAGATAATGATGTTTACTATGCAAAGAACATCTCGTTTGCATTGGACGTGAAGATTATTCTGAAGACGGTGAAGACTGTGCTTTTCCGTGAGAACATCAACGTAACACGCGAATAAGATGAGAGAATACGGAAGTGAACATCCTGCTATCGTGCTCCCCGATGGTTATTTTGAATCATTGGGTGAGCTCGGTAGGGAGATAATGTATTTGCGCTCTGGTCGTGAAGCGCTTCTTATGGCAGGCATTGCTGCATGCGATAAGAAGGAGAAAGTAATCCTCTTTCCTGCTTATTGCTGCTGGTCGATGAGTGCGCCATTTGAGAAAGAGGGCTATCAGGTTGTGTATTATCGCCTGAACGAAGACCTGACGGTGGATTTAGACTACCTGAAGGAGTTGATGGGACGTGCGAAGGCTGATGCCATACTGACCATGAACTACTATGGTAGTGCGAAGACCGATGATGCCGTACGATTGGCGAAGGAGAACGGACTTGTGGTGATTGAGGATTTCAGTCATTGCACGTTCTCGATTAAGCAGATTTTCAATCCCGAGGTGGACATCTATGTATCGAGCATCCGCAAGAGCGTAGGTGTGTGCGATGGCAGCATCATCCTGAGTAAGGAGAAGATGCCAGAGCAGTACATCCAAGAGGAGGTGAAGGACTTTGCCGACAAGCGCTTTGTGGCTCAGACAGACAAAAGACTCTACACCTGGAGAAAAGATCAGGAGAAGAAGCAAGCGTTCCTTGGAACCATCCGCGAGTGTGAGGGTATCATCGATGAGTTTACTGCTGTTCGTCCTATCTCGGAGCGAGCAAAGAAGATGCTGGCTCAGGTGAATGGCGAGGAGATAGCGTATGCTCGCAGGGAGAACATGAGGCACCTTTGGGCTCGTCTGAACGGTAACGTTAGAATGGTTCCTGGATTGGAGCGTTCTTTCGAGAAGGAAGGAAGTTCGCCATTCTCCTTGCCAATCCTCGTTGAAAATCGTGATGAGGTGCAAGGAAAGTTGGCAAGACGTGGTGTCTATACGCAATGGTTGTGGCCACTGTGTGATGAAGCCATGGCGATTTGTCATGTATCGAAGGAAATGAACGAGAAGATGCTCTCTGTGCCTATTGACCAGCGATTCTCTTGGGATGATATTGAGGAAATTGCAGAAATCATCATTTCTGTGGTTTCAGAAGTTTAATCAATAAATTGATTGACTTTCGGATGCGCCTCGGCAATTTAAGCATACTTAATTGCGCTCGGCTTTCACGAAAGTTCATATAGTTTCAAGATATGAAGAAATTATTGGTATTGGCAGCTGGAATACTCCAGGTGCCAATTATTAAACGTGCCCGTGAGATGGGCTACTATGTGATAGCGGCTGACGGCAACCCTAATGCTGTAGGTCTGCAGTATGCCGATAAGCAGATTTGCGCTAACATCACCAGTGAAGAGGAGATGGTGGCAATAGCCAAGCAGGAGCAGATAGATGGCGTGATACATCCTTGTTCGGAGGTCAGCATGAACGTGATGGGCAGAATCCATGACGAGCTGAACCTCTCTGGTGTGTCGCGCAAACAGGCTGTGGTAGCTACCAACAAACACCTGATGCGAGAGGCTTTCAAGAAGGGTGATGCGCCAAGTCCGATTTCTATACTGGCCAAATCGGCAGAGGATGCTTGGGAGCAGTTTATGGCAATGCCTGGGGATGCTATTCTCAAACCAAGTAGAAATTCTGGTTCGAGAGGCATTGCTAAGGTTTCAAAAGGTTCCAATGGGGTTTCAGAGGTTTCAAAGGAAGACTTCTATAAACTCTATGACATTGCTCTTGAAGAGAGTCGCGATAACTCTGTGCTGATAGAGCAGTTCATCGAAGGTCCTGAGTTCTCGGTGGAAATCATCGTTTGGGAAGGCAAGGTGAATGTGCTGACTGTTACAGACAAAAAGACTACTGAGGCTCCACATTTTGTAGAGTTGGGCCACAACCAGCCATCGTGCTTCCCTGAAGAGACTGTGGCTTTGATAAAGGATGCAGCTGTTAGGGGTGTGAAGGCTCTCGGCGTGGATAAGTGCGCTTGTCATGCTGAGGTAAAAGTTCAAGACGGCAAAGCCTATCTGATGGAGATTGGTGCTCGTATGGGTGGCGACTTCATCAGTACGGTTCTGACTCGACTGAGTACAGGTATTGATATGGTAGCAGCTGCTATTGATTGTGCTTTGAATATTAAGCCAGACCTCACACCCAAAGCTGCACCTCAGGGTGTATGCATTCGTTACTTCTGCCCGAAACCTGGAAAGTTGGTAAGCATTTCGAATACTGAGGTGCTTGATGATCCTCGTGTTCACGAATGGGAAATTTATCATCAGGTTGGTGATGAGATTCCAGAGGTGACTTCGAGCCTTTGCCGAAGCGGTCATGTAATCGTGACGGAAGAGACTCCACAGAAGGCGATTGCGTATGCTGAAAGTTTGTTGAACGAAGTAAAGATGGAGACGGAATAGATGAAAGTTATTTTCCCATTCTCGTATTACTATCCTGAGCAATGTGCTGGTATCTTCGTTGTGGATGACTTGATGCACAGACTTGCCGCTGAGGGTGATGAAAGCGTGATCTATGTGCCTACACCAACACGAAATGTGCGTGAGGGCGTAGAGTGGAAACGCAAGGAGGTACACTGTGACGACAAGATGGTGGTGAAGAGATTCCGCATGTATGGCGAGGGTAAGAATCCTCTGCTCCGTGCATTGAGATACTGCTTCTGTGAACTGGTGTATCTGCACCATCTGCTCTGCGATAAGTATGATGTAGCGTTCATTGACAGTACGCCTCCTATCCAGGGATTGAAGTTGCCCATCGTGCGACTGTTCAGGAAGTGCCCTGTAGTGTATAATGCCCAGGATCTGTTCCCTGATACATTGAGCGGAACCGGTTTGGCGAAGAAAGGCGGTCTGCTTTGGAAGATTGGTTCGTGGGTGGCACGTGTCACCTTCAACAACACAGACAAGATTATCGCCATATCAGAAGACATCAAACGTACCTTGGTCGAGGAAAAAGGTATTCCTGCAGACAAGGTGGTTGTGGTGTATAACTGGGTGGATTCGGATGTCGTTGTGCCTATTGCAAAGGAAGAGAATCCTTTGTTTGAGGAGTTTGGACTGAATCGCGAGAAATTCCATGTGGTATATGCAGGAAACCTTGGTAATGCTCAGAACATCAACATCGTGGTGGATGCAGCTGCACGACTTCGCGACAACGAGAACGTGGAGTTTGTAGTGTTCGGCTCGGGTGGATTGGAGAGCGATATTCGTGCTCGCATTGAAGCTGAAGGACTGAAGAATCTGCGACTGTTGCCATTGCAACCAGTAGAAAGGGTGAAGTATGTTTATAGTCTGGGCGATGTGTGTCTGGTGAGCTGCAAGGAAGGTCTTGGCGGTAGCGCAATGCCTTCGAAGACTTGGAGCATCCTTTCGTGCGGAAGACCTGTGCTGGCAAACTTCGATGAAGGCGAGTTGCAGATGATCCTGACGAAGAATCAGTTGGGCGTGTTCACCAAAGCTGGCGATTTGGAAGGCTTCGTAGAAGCAATCAGCCAGTTGGCAGCAGAGCCTGAGAAATGTGAAAAAATGGGTGCTCGTGGACGGCAGTTTATTCTGGACAATCTGACAAAGGATGCTGGAACTCGCAAATATGCGGAGGTCTTGCGTTCGGTATGTAAGAAGACCCTCTAAATCTCCCTTAAAGGGCGACTTTATATTATGGACAACTGGCAGCACAGGTGGCCGCAAGGTTCGGTTCGATACCGACTGTCAGTACTAGAAACATTTTGAAAATGAGTATAGAACAATTATTTTTTGAATTATTGCGTGTTTCCATTGGAGTGAGTGGGTGCTTGAGTAAGACTCCCACAAATGAGGAATGGAAGGCACTATACGATATGGCCAAGAAGCAGTCGCTGGTAGGCGTGTGCTTTGCAGGTGTTCAGATGCTGGTGAATCAGCATCAGGAGCCACCCGAAATGTTGTATCTTACATGGATGGGTATGGCAGCAAAGATACAGCAACGAAATGAGGTCGTAAATCAGCAATGTGAGGAGGTACAGAAGATGCTGGCTGAAAAAGGATTCCGCTCGTGTATCTTCAAAGGTCAAGCTGTAGCCTCTCTTTACCATTCTTCACTTTCAGCCCTAAGACAGTCGGGCGACATTGATATTTGGATAGAAGGTGGCAGAGAGCGTGTGATTGAGTTGGTGCAGAGTATTTCACCAACTAATGATATACGTGAGACGCATGCTCAATTGAACGTGTTTGCTGATACTGAAGTCGAAGCACATTACCGTCCAGGACTGATCCGTGACGCATTCAGGAATAAGAAACTGCAAGCGTTCTTTGCAAGTTGCGAGGAGGAGTGCTTTAGTAATAGGTTAAAGTTGCAAGGCGATAGGTTAGAGATTTGTGCACCAACACAAAGGTTTAATGCCGTTCATCAGATGCTTCATATATATCATCATTTGTTTGATGGTGGTATCGGGTTGCGCCAGGTGATGGACTATTACTTTGTACTTTGCCATCTGCCTTCTGATGAGAAGGAAGAGGTTGTGAAGATACTGAAGTCGTTGAGCGTTAGTCGATTTGTTTGTGCATTAATGCAGGTGATGCATACGGTATTCGGCTTAGAGCGCGAGTTGATGTTGTGCGAACCTAACGAGCAGGATGGTAAATTCCTTCTGGATGAAATCATGCAGGCCGGTAACTTCGGTCATCATGACGAAAGGAACAAGAAATTCAATATGGGTTCGTATTGGCAGAATTTCTTTGGAATAATTGGCAGAAACATTGCTTATTTCCGCTTCGCGCCTTGGGACTGGCTCATGAGTCCGTTATGGAGAATCTACCACTTTGTATGGCGAAAGATGCATGGTTATCATTGATAATAATTTTGTGATTATATGAGTAAAGAACTTACTATATCGACTCGTGGAATAGAAATGCCCGAGTCACCAATTCGCAAACTCGCTCCTTTGGCTTATAAAGCAGAGGACGAGGGTGTGAAGATATACAGACTGAACATTGATCAGCCAGACCTTCCTACTCCACAAAAGGCGCTTGACGCTCTCAGCGATATAGCTGCGAAGAACGTTGATGGTTCGATAGGCTCACCACAAGGTCGTACTACTTTGGAGTATTCGCCATCGCAAGGTTATCGCTCTTTGCGTAAGGCATTGGTGAACTATTATGAGCGGTATCAGATCAAACTGTCGGCTGATGACATTATCATTACGTGTGGTGGTAGTGAAGCAGTTTTATTTTCGTTTATGAGTTGCCTAAACCCTGGTGATGAGATCATCGTGCCGGAACCTGCTTACGCCAACTACATGAGCTTTGCTATTTCGGCTGGTGCAGTCATCCGCACGGTAACGACTACCATTGAGGAAGGTTTCTGCTTGCCAAAGGTGGAGAAGTTCGAGGAGCTGATCAATGAGCGCACAAAGGCCGTCTTGATTTGTAACCCTAACAATCCGACTGGCTACCTCTATACGCAGAAGGAGATGAACCAGATTCGCGACTTAGTGAAGAAGTACAATCTGTACCTCTTCTCCGATGAAGTGTATCGTGAGTTCATCTATACCGGCTCTCCATACATTTCGGCTATGCACTTAGAGGGAATTGAGCAGAACGTAATCCTGATCGATTCTGTCAGCAAACGATACTCTGAATGTGGTATTCGCATTGGCGCGTTGATCACGAAGAATGAGTCTGTCCGTAAGACCGTGATGAAGTTCTGTCAGGCGCGATTGTCTCCTCCTCTGATTGGTCAGATTGTGGCAGAAGCGTCCATTGAAGGAACGGAGGCCTATTCGCGTGAGGTGTATGAGGAATACTTGGAGAGGCGAAAGACTTTGATTGATGGAGTTAATCGTATTCCAGGATGCTACACGCCTATCCCAATGGGTGCGTTCTATACTGTTGCCAAGTTGCCGGTAGATGATGCCGAGAAGTTCTGTGCATGGTGTCTGAGTGATTTTAGGTACAAGGATGAAAAGACTGCAGGTATGAAGCCAAGTGGTCATAATCCTAATGTTGTGGCAGAAACAATCATGTTGGCTCCAGCTGCAGGTTTCTATACTTCACCTGAAATGGGCAAGAATCAGGTACGTTTGGCGTATGTCCTCTGTAAGGAAGATATACAGAGGGCGCTGATGATATTGGAGAAGGCTATTGAACAATATAATGCGATTGAGAAATGAAACTATTGAAATCGATGGTGAAACTGGTATGGCAATTTGTGTCATATTTATTTTGGCCTCAGAAAACAGATAAGACAAGATATGATTCAAATAGATAAACAACTCATACAGCAACTGCTGGATCAGGCGGTTGTGAATCCTCGACTCAGGCAGAGCTGCGACCTAAGGACCGAGGCTACGGATATAGAACTCGAACATAAGGATAACAGTCAACGAATATTGAATGCTCTAATGCCTGGAACGAAAGTGCCTGTTCACCGTCATCCTCACAGCAATGAGAATGTGATATTGCTGTGTGGTAAGGTGGTGGAAGTGATATATGAGGATGTAGATGATGTGCTGTCGGGGGCGGACGGCATGGGGCGGGAACCCCTCTTGGCTTCCTTAAAGGGGGAAGATGTGGCTGGGGGGCGGGGGGGGGGGGGGGTG
>ERZ780014.141-NODE-141-length-38059-cov-5.45208_pt1 | contig 38059 bp, 33 predicted proteins | sample MGYA00511929_ERZ780014 | MGnify/ENA primary metagenome ERZ780014 (study PRJEB29588, sample SAMEA2155132) | human gut metagenome | biome: human gut; feature: human-associated habitat; material: faeces | place: Denmark | collected 2008/2010 ...
AATTACTATATTGCGAATTTGAAGCTAATAGTGTATAATCATTGCATAAAGAGGTGATTATGTATGAACGAACGCTCTTTTTCAGTCAACGGCATTTCGGTATATTCTTTAACAAATCCTAATCTCAGAAGCTTCTGCCTATCATTATATGTGAGAGCCGGCAGCATTTTTGAGGACTCGTCTAATAACGGTATCAGTCATATTTTCGAGCATGTTGTATTTAGAAATCTTAAAGATAAATACGAAAAATTTTATGAACTTATTGCTACACACGGCTTGAGCTTGAGCGGCTGTACTTATAAAAAGTTTGTACGTTTTACTATAGATGGTCCAAGTCATGAATTTGATTTTGCCGTGGGAATTTTATGCAGTTTGTTTGATAAAATCAAGTTGACTTCACATGATTTCAATAGCGAGAAAGATCGTATCAAAGCCGAAATCAGAGAGAAAGATCGGCGCAGTTCACTCGATTTTTATTTTGACAGCATAGTTTGGAAAAACAGCGAAGTTGAAAAGATAGTGTTGGGCTATTGTAAAACAGTTGACAGAGTTTCTGTCAAGAAAATAAATGAGTTCAGACAAAAGGTGCTTTCTGCCGGTAATTGTTTTGTATATGCGACCGGCAATATTTCTGATGAGAACCTCGACGCCCTGAACAAAAAAATCAGCAAGCTTGATATTTGCCAAAGCGATCCGGGCTTTACGAATACAGTTACCGTTAATGACGAGTTCTTTCATAGGGAAAAGAAAATTTGGATCAAAAATAATTATTGGCACTATATTCAGATAGGATTTGATGTTGATTGTTCAAAATATCCGGGCGGAGTCTATGATTTACTTTATGCATTGCTGTTCAATGGCGATAAAGCGTTGGTGTATAATTATCTGTCCGAGGACAATCCTATTATTTATTCATACGACAGCACTTTTGAGCAGTACGACAATATAGGCAATATCAACTTTTTCTTTGAAGTTAACCCAAATAAGCTTGAAGATGCTTTTAAGACAGTTGTTGACTTGCTAAATGCTGTAAAAGACGGCCGATTTAACTTTGAAGCGAATCTTAATTTTGAAATATTCAATTCGGAAATGAATTTGGATAATCCGGATAATTTGAATTGGAATATGGCTTACTACAACCATATATTAAAAACGCAGCCGATAGATTATTCGGATGAATTTTACGGCAGGTTCAGAGTAACTAAGGAGCAGATAATCGACGCCGCAAAGTATATTTTCAGAAGATGCAATATGACTGTCGCAGTAAAAGGAGACAGAAAGAAAATCAATGCGGAGGCCATTGAAAAAATTTTGGAATCCCTTGATTAAATATCCGCATATGCATAGTAAAAAACCGAGCAGTGAAAATCTACTGCTCGGTTAACTGTTTATCGAGTTTTCACTTATTCCTCCACATACCAATACGACCGCATACCGGACATATAGATTTTTCCGTTTTTCGGCACCTGCCGTATGGCGTTGAACACATTATAGTAGTCGCCAGCGCCCATGCTCGTGCAGAGCATACCGAACAGGGTCAGCGCTTTAAGCTGCGGGAATATCATGCCGAGGGCGTAGGGGATAATGCCGAAAATTATGTTCGGGAGCATGGACATAAATATGAACCTGCCTTTGCTCATCGGCTCCGTGCCGACAACGAACAGCATACCCTGCTTGAAATTAGTGTAGAGATACATATCATTTTTGAAGCAGACGGCGTGGAGCAGCTCGTGCGGAAACAGGATGAGCAGAGAGCCGAGCAGGGCTGCGCCCCAGGCTATTACAGATGATTTTCCGCGCGTGATATCCGGCAGCCTTAAATACGCCGCGACGGCGAGAACGGCAAAAATCACGAAAGAGACAGCGTTTGCGATAACAGCCAGCTTTTTCATGCTGTCCGCCTCTCTGAATTCCGTTGCACCGGGCTTGTGCTCCGCCTGCGGCAGAGTGTTCGGGTCGAGATTGAATTTTCCCATGTAGTGAAGCTTCATGTCAGTCACTCTTTCGCAATTTTTCAATTGTTTCTTTTATTTTTTTCGGCGCCTCGGCGGGGTCGTCAATATCACTAACCGCCCTTTCCATCGGACACATACCGTCTTTTTGGCGGTTGACTATATATTCGACCTCTTCGCCGCAGGAATATTTTATCCCGTGCTCGTCAAAGACCGCTTTTGCTCCTCGGCTCATAACCACGGCATATATTTCGCTTATTCCGAGCAGAACGAACAGCATTGCCGCCGCCTTGCCGACGGCCTTGTCCGCCGCCGAATATCCGCGAATATCCGCGCCGCCGTCAAGAAGCTCCATGAGCGGCGCAACTCCGCGCTTTTGGCTTATATGTATGTTGTCGCCCTTGCAGACTGCGCAGGTGCAGCCCTCGCTTATCAAAATCTGCTTCGCTCTTTCAATATCGGTCATGTTTTCACCGCCCATTATTTCCCTGTTTTAAATATTATACTATAACAGCGTCCGCTTTTTCAATCGGCAATGGACAAAAAGTTAGGGCTGTGTTATTATAGTAAAAACGCTTTCGGAGGAAACGTATGGAGACAAAGTATATTTTTCTTGATATAGACGGGACACTTGTCGACTTTCAGGGCAAGCTCGCGGATTCGGCGCTCGAGGCGCTGAAGGCCGCCAAGGCTAACGGGCACAAGCTCTTTGTCTGCACGGGCAGACAGCGCTCGCAGATTTATCCGTGGCTGCTCGAAAAGATAACCTTTGACGGAGCGGTCTGCTCGTCGGGAGCATATGTTATGGCGGACGGCGAGTGCATAGCACGACACTGCTTCTCAAAGGAGTATATGACCTTTCTCGCCCGATATTTCACCTCCCTGCACGCGCCCTACTGCGTGCAGACCGAGCATACGCTCATGCTCGAAAAATGGTGCGCGGACGCGATAGTTGCGCACTATCTTGCCGACGGCATCGACCGCGGCAAAATAAACTCGCTCTTCGGCATGACTACGGTAGTAGAGAGTGCGTCCGAGCTGACTTCCGCCGAAAAGCTCATATATTACGGAGCGCCCAAGGGACTCGGCGAGGTTGCCGCCGACCTCGGGGAGCGCTTCGGCGTCGTGCGCTACAGCTTCGGCAACATGGGCGACCGCTGCGGCGAGGTTACGGACAGCAGATACACAAAGGCCACCGGAATGGCGGAGATACTGCGCCGCTTCGATGCGCCGAGGAGCGCGACGATAGCCTTCGGCGACGGCGACAACGACCTCGAGATGATGGACTTCGCGGAGTACGGAGTTGCTATGGGCAACGCGACGCCCGCATTGCGCGCGGCGGCGGACACAGTGACGGACGACATAAATTCCGACGGGCTTTATAACGCCTTTAAAAAGCTCGGACTTATATAAAAACAGCGCAGAAGCGGTTATTTATTCCCGTTTCTGCGCATTTTGTATGTTGCTTGTTTTCGCTTTCTATGATAATATTTTATTGGCGAAGCAAAGTATGAGGAGGAAAAACAATGCAAAAAGTTAAAAGAACACTGAGCTTTATCTTGTCCCTTGTGATTCTTTTGTGCGCTGTCTGCGTCCCCGCAAATGCGGTTGCCAAGAAGGCGGAGCCGACGGGTATCTACGGCTATATTATGAAGAACGGCTATCCTACAATGTCAACCGAGGATTTCTTCAAGTATGTCAACGGTATCGACAACGCCGTTTACCTGCTCACGGGCTTCCACTTTGTGGCGCAGGATAAGTTCAACGTGGTGCTCGACGATAAGCTTGACGCCCTGTGCTCGAGCGTCGCCAGAGCCTCGGGACTCGATGCCGCGCTGATAATGAAGAGTATGCCGGAATTCAACGGCCTCGCCGTCAAGGTCAGCGAAAAATATCATATCAATGTGCCCGAGCTTCAAAAGAAGCTCAACGAGCTATCCGAAAAATACGCAAAGGAGGGCAATTCCGCTCTCTCGCTCATTTTCCGTGCTGCGGCGGTCTATTTCGGAATAATCGACGAGGCATATCTCTACTGCGTACCCGTAAAGGATTTGGAGGACACATATGAGATATATTGCCGCGTGACCTACCGCGACGGCAGGACGGAGGAGCTGCCCTCGGGCACGTATTATAACATAAAGACCCAGATGCTCTACGGCAAGGACGACAACGGAATGGTCGGCATAGGCTATGATTTCGACGTCGGAAAGGCCATGGTCATAACGCCTGTCCATGTCTGGATGCGAAACTTCGGCTTTACCGTGGCATATGATATCTTCTGCTATATCACTCCGCTGTTCAACTATCAGACCGCGCGCATTAAATTTAACTACGCCGGCAGCGAGTGGATGATTCAGCTCTGGAAGGGCAGATATGTCATAACAAACGGCGCGGAAATAGGCATATACAAGCGCGAGCCCGGGTCAAAGGGAACATTTTATAACTGCGTGGGCGATGAGGATATGCTGCTCATGTCGCTCGACCTCTTCCACGGAGACGACCTGCTCGTCCACCGCGACCCGATGTATCACTGGTGGCTGACGGGCTTCACCGTCAGCAAGACGGTGTATCTGCCGCAGAGCCTGACCCTGACCGGAAGCATCACGTTCAAAGATGCGGAGATGACGCGCGTATTCTGCGAGGGAATAGAAAACAGAAACTTCCATGATATAAGCTATCAAAAGAACGGAATCACCGTGACATTTGAATGGTAAAAGCAAGAGGGGCTGCGCTCAACGCGGCCCCTCATCTGTTTTCAGTTGTCCTCGTCGAAATGGTCGAGCTCGTTTTCGCTTTCAAGCTCATCGCCGATACCGTCGAAGATGCTCAGCTCCTGCTCGAGCCTCTCGCGGAACTCGACGAAAACCTCGTCGTATTCGGGCTCGTTGCCGGTCACATAGGTGTATTCGTCGGCATCCTCGTCGTATTCTATCTTCATCACGGCGAACTGCATATCGCCCGATTCGATATTTTCGACAGGCAGGAGAATAACATAGTTCTCGCCCTTGTGCTCAACGATATCGACAAAGGATATATCGACCTCGTTGCCGTCCTCGTCAACGAGAGTGACGTAGCTGTCCTCGGCGCAGGCTTCTTCCTCGCTCTCGGGATAAAAATCAAGAATGTTGTTGTCCTCAGCCATAGCTTACTCCTTTACACATTGAATCTGAACAGCACGACATCGCCGTCGTTCATTACATACTCCTTGCCCTCGCTGCGGACAAGGCCTTTTTCTTTTGCGGCGGTCAGCGAGCCGCAGGCAATGAGATCCTCAAAGCTTATAACCTCGGCGCGGATGAAGCCGCGTTCAAAGTCGGAGTGAATTTTTCCGGCCGCCTGGGGAGCCTTAGTGCCGCGGGTTATCGTCCAGGCTCTGACCTCGGGCTTGCCGGCGGTCAGGTAGGATATAAGGCCGAGCAGGTGATAGCTGCGCTGAACGAGCAGGTCGAGTCCGCCCTTCTCGATTCCGAGATCGGTCAGGAACATCTCGCGCTCCTCTTTTTCGAGTGAGGCTATCTCCGCCTCAAGCTCCGCACAGATGGGCAGGACCTCCGAGCCCTCTGCGGCGGCTATCTCCTTGACCGCGAGATAGTGGCGGTTTGTATCAATATTATTGGCAAAATCGTTTTCACTCATGTTGCAGGCGTAGATGACGGGCTTTGCGGTGAGCAGAGCTATCTGCGCCAAGAATTCGCGCTCGTTCTCGTCGCACTCGACGTTTCTTGCGGGCACCTCGCTCTCAAGCTCGCTCTTGAGCCTCTTGAGAAATTCAAGCTCCGCCGCAGCGGATTTGTCGTTTCTCGCCTGCTTTGCGACTCTGTCTATCCTGCGCTCGACCATCTCAAGGTCGGAGAGGATGAGCTCGAGATTGATAGTCTCGATATCTCTCTTCGGGTCGATAGTCGCGTCGACATGAACTATATCGTCATCCTCAAAGCAGCGAACCACATGTACTATCGCATCGACTTCTCTTATATGCGAGAGGAACTTGTTGCCGAGACCCTCACCCTTGGACGCGCCGCGCACAAGACCGGCTATGTCAACGAACTCGATTGTCGCGGGGGTTATCTTGTCCGGATTGTACATTTCTGCGAGCTTGTCAAGGCGCTCGTCCGGCACGGCAACTACGCCGACATTCGGCTCGATGGTGCAGAACGCATAGTTTGCGGACTGCGCGCCCGCATTGGTAATGGCGTTGAAAAGCGTGCTCTTGCCGACATTCGGCAGACCTACTATTCCTAATTTCATTTCAAATGACATCCTTTAAACTTATATTCATTTAATTATAACCTTTAGCGGTGAAAAAAACAACCGCAACCGCGCTTTTATCAATAAAAAATTGCAAAATCTCCGCCCATGGTGTACAATAATCCCATAAGAAACTACCGGAGGCAGATGCTTTGGAACTTTCTCGCTTTTCAAGAGGTGAAATGCTGATAGGCAAGGAGGCGGCGGAGAAGCTCGCCCGCTGTCACGTTGCGGTGTTCGGGCTCGGCGGTGTCGGCTCGTATACTGCGGAGGCGCTTGCCCGCGCGGGCGTAGGGGAGCTGACTGTTGTTGACAACGACGAGATATCAATTACAAATATCAACCGCCAGCTTTACGCGCTGACCTCGACCGTCGGCATGAAAAAAACTCAAGTCGCAGCCGAAAGAATAAAGGATATAAACCCCGAATGCAAGGTGAATATCATTGACGGGTTCTATCTCGAAGAAAATTCGGCGGACTTCTTCGAGGGCGGCTATGACTATATCGCCGACGCCGTAGACACCGTTCAGGCGAAGCTGTCCCTGGCGGCAGAGTCGCAGAGGCGTGGAATACCGCTGATATCGTGCATGGGCACGGGCAACAAGCTCGACCCGACTCTCTTCAGGGTCTCCGATATCTCAAAAACCTCGGTTTGTCCGCTGTGCCGCGTGATGCGCCGCGAGCTCAAAGCGCGGGGGATAAATCGTCTGAAGGTCGTCTGGTCGCCCGAGCAGCCGATAAAGCCCGGGGAGACCGCCGAGGAGAGCTCACGCAGGGCTCTACCCGGGAGTATATCGTTCTTCCCGCCCGTAGCGGGCATGATAATGGCGGGCGAGATAATCAAAGAGTTGATAAAATAGTGTAAAGTCATATGGCTTTACAGATTCCCCGAGAGGAGACAGGTATGAAGAAAAAATTTATCCGTTCAGCGGCGGCAATACTTGTGCTGATACTTGCGCTTTCCTTTGTATTCAGCGGATGTTCAGGCAAAAAGGAGGGCGAGGACGGGACTACGGAAATGCCGTCCGATGCCGTTGAAGCGATACAGACCCTCAAGCTGCCCTATTCAAAGGCTGACAAGCTGAATCCATTTACAGCTACGAGTATGCTCAATCAGCAGCTTATGACGCTCATATACGACGGGCTGTTCGCGCTCGATAAAAATTATAATCCAAAGCCGCTTCTCGCGTCGAATTACAGCCGGAGCGGGCGCACCCTCACCGTATCCCTCGCCTCCGCGAAATTCTCGGACGGCTCGAGCGTTTCGCCCTCGGATGGTGTGGCCTCGTTTGAGAGCGCAAAAAAGTCGCCCGCATATAAAACGCGGCTTGCGAATTTCAGCAGCGCCAAGGTCAGCGGAAACAGTGTTGTTTTCTCGCTCGGCGACGATGACCCGTATGCCGTGAACTGCCTGACCTTTGCCGTCACAAAGCGCGGTTCGACTGACGACGGCGCGGCGGGCAGAGGCAGATACACATATAAATCCGAAAACGGCGTAGGCTATCTCAAGGCGAGCAACGCCCGCGGCGACTTCTCGCCGAAAAAGACGAGCATAACGCTCTACGACGTCAAGGACCTGAGTATGCTCAAATATACTCTCGCCATCGGCAACATCAGCTTCGCTTTCGACGACCTGCGCAGCGGCGAATATACCCGATATTCCGCATCGGTGGCGGATATACAGATGAATAACCTTGTCTATCTCACGTTCAATAAGAGCAGCTCCGCGCTCTCTTCCGAGAAGGTGCGGCAGGCGATAGCCTTAGCCGTAGACAGGGCGAAGCTCGCCGACGAATCGTTCCAGGGTCACGCGAAAGCGGCGTATACGCCCTTTAATCCCGATTGGAGCGCGGTCGCCGACAAGGATTATACCGTAAAAACCGACCTCGAAGCGGCGGGAAAGCTGCTCGACGAGGCGGGCTATACCTCGAAAAACGACGCCACGCGCGCGGACGCCAACAAAAAACAGCTCGCGCTCAGGATAGTTGTCAACAAGGATAACGGCTTCAAGGCGGCAGCGGCGCAGAGCATAAAGGAGATGCTCGAAAAGCTCAAAATCTCCGTCACGGTCAGCGAGCTCGGCGAAAAGGATTACCGCGCGGCGGTAGCCTCCGGCAAATTCGATATGTATATAGGCGAAGTCAAGCTCACCGATAATATGAGCCTTTCGCCGCTTCTCAAGAGCGGCGGCAGCGTCGCCTACGGCATCAACAACTCAGGCGGTGCGAGCACCGCATACTCGGCGTTTCTCGCGGGCTCATCCGATCTGAATACCTTTATCGAAGCGTTTAATGCCGATATGCCGTTCGTGCCCCTGTGCTATCGCTCGGGAATAGCGATATACACAAGAACGCTCAAATACGGCAACAAAAATCATATCAACGATATCTATGCGGACATAGACTCGTGGGATTTCCACTGATACCGACAATATAAATTCAACAGGGCTTCCGAATCAGACGGAAGCCCTGTGCTTTTATATTTTATTCTATATTATTGCGTCCTCGGGACTCGGCTCACTGCCCGTGAGTATCGCATCGGCGCACTCGTTGAGCTTTCTGAACAGCGAGTTCTTTTTCATTATCCGAGATGGGATCGAGATAGTTCCCGCAACTAAGCGGTAATGTGCGCTGTCTCTGTCAACGCGGTTCATGCCGCCGTCGAGGAACGAGAGCAGGACGCCGTGAACTATGTCTATGACCCTCATATCCGCAAGCTCCTCGGCGTCCTCTTTTCTGAGCACCTTGCCGAAGGTCAGGCGGTTCACTTTTTTATAAAAGCTCATCACATCGGATTTCAGCAGCAGCTTTGCAACGGGCTTTACAACAGGGCGCAGAGCCGATATCTTTTTGCCGTTTACGCCGAGCGCGTCGAGCCTCTTGCCGAACTCCTTTCGGCTCTCGAGTGCGCCCTTGAGCGGCAGATCAATGAGCTGCGTGGCGTGCGCTCTCAAAAATTCCTGCGCATCCTCCGCACCCTCGAAGCTCTCGAGGTGCTCCGTGACTATGTGCAGGCGGCTGTCATCCGTCACTGTTACGTTGACTATCGGCGCGGGATAGCCGCACAGCGAGCCTACGTTGACCTCGGTTATCGGATTGCCCGCGGGGGAGACGAAGGTATCTATCCGCTGAATGTGCGAGTGACCGACGAACATATACCGAAGCCCCGCATCCGCAAGCCTTGAGGCGACTTCCTCGCGGTCGCCGACGCAGTGGCCGCTCGTTATGAACGGGTGGATGTGCGCTATAAGCAGATGGTGCTCCATGCCTATTATCAGCTGACCGTCCTCTTTCGCTTTGCTTATCTGCTCCTCTATCCACGCCATGTGGTCGGGAGTGTAGCCCGCGCGTCCCTTGCCGTTCTGGTCATCGTTGAGGGCGAGCAGTCGAACGCCGGGCGCAAGCTGCGCGACATATGAATATATGCCGAGGTGAGTCTTGAATGAGCTTATCGCGCGGTCGAGCCCGAACTCGCGGTAGAAGTCGCTGAGTTCCTCGTGCAAAACGGTCTCCACGTCGTTTGTGACCTCGCCGTTCGTAAACCTGCGAGGGTTTTCGTCGCAGCACCAGTCGTGCGTCGCGGTTATGACATATACGGGAACGTGCTTTTGAAGCTCGCGGAGCTTTTCGCGGAATTCCTCGTGGCAGACTCGCTCGCCGTCGTCTGAAAGATCGCCCGCTATCATTACGGCGTCGGGCGGATTTTCGAGTATCTTTTCAAATGCCGCGTCGATTATCTCGCCCGTCTCCTCAAGGCACTTCTGATCCGAGCCGCTGCGGTAGGCATAGGCCTCGCCGCCGTCGGAAAGAGTGCGCGAGAAGTGGTGAGTGTCGGCTATGAAAACGAAGCGTGGATTCATTTTGTCTCTCCTGCGCTCTGAAGCTCGGCGGCCGTCTCTGCGGCTATCGAGGCGCGGCGCTCGGCGATATCGGCCATCATCTTTCTGTGTCCGTCGCCGGTGATATTATAGAAATGTATCGGGATGAGCATAAGCAGATAGCCTATTGCGGGGACGATCGTCGTCATCGCAAACAGCGCAAGATTCGTGTTGTGGTTCTGAATAAGCGAGCCCTCGGTGTGGCTGACATAGCCGACTATGCCGAGAATCGCAATGCCTATAGACGAGGCGAAGGTGTTCTCTATTTTTCCCGTGAAGCTCATTATCGAGAGCATGATTCCCTCGACGCGGCGGCCTGTTTTCCACTCGATGTAGTCGACAGTCTCGGCCTCCATCTCCTTTTGCATGAGGTTCTTGAACTCAAGCGGAATAGTCGTAAGACCCGTAAAGAGGATGACAAGTATGGCCGTGAATATCGACGCGGACTGACCCTCGGGCTTGTTTATCAGTCCGCCGTAGGTGGTCAGAGCAAAGAGCAGATGAAGAACTATAGCGGATAAGCAGCAGATTTGGAAGAACCTGCGCGAGTCTGCGCGCTTGCCGAGCTTTTCGACTATCTTGGGCACCAAAATGCCCGCAAGCAGGAAGCCGGGGAACTTGATAACGTCGATAAAGACGTTGTATTTTCTGTTGAAGATGAGGTCGGCTACGAAGTAGAACGAGATCTGCTCGGGGATTTTGCAGATAAGGAAGAAGATATTCGCAAAGAAGAGCATGAGCAGGGGACGGTTCTTGAACAGGAGCGCAAAGCATTCCTTGACGCTCGGCGTGTCCGACTGATGCTGCGCACGCTCGCGGGTGTTGCGGTAGGTCAGGCGCGTGAGAATGACTATGAACACCGCGGAGATTATCGCGGAGGTCAGATAAGCCTGCGGGGTGTGATCCTTGAAATAGGGGAGCAGAGCCGCGCCCGCAACAAAGACCTGCGGCAGAGCGCCGACTACGGAGCGGACTATGGAGCTGACTCCGAACAGCTTAGTTCGCTCGATTCCGCTCGGGGTTATCGAAAATGCCAAAGCACCCATCGGGATGTCAAACGCCGTGTAGGTGACATCGAGCATGACGAAAAGGAAGGTCGTATAAACGATGTTGAAAATCGGGTTAGCGTCCGCGCTGCCGATGAAGAACAGCACCATGACGAGCGAAACGAGCAGCGGAGCCCATCTAATATACGGGCGCATCTGACCGTCTTTCGTCCTCGTCTTGTCAACGATAACGCCCATCATCGGGTCGTTTATCGCGTCGAAGATGCCGCAGAAAAGCCTGATTTTTGACGCGACTCCCATGGGATTTTCGAGCTTCTTGAACAGCACGTCGGTCAGGAAGAAGTTTATGTACTTCGAGCTTGTCATGCTCGTGTTCATGCCCTGAGCGCCGCGCCCGAGGGCATAGGAGAGCGTTTCTTTCCAGGTCAGTACGGTTTCTTCGCCGACATCGCTTTTAACGATTTTTGAGTTGAGAAAATCGGATATTTTACTCACTTCACCATCTCCAAAAACATTAGTTAAAACAATTACGCAATTTTATTATATAACCTGCCTTTGTAAAAAACAAGAAACAAATGCATAAAAAATGTCCGATTTAGCCTAAAAAATAAAAAAACATATATTTTTTATGTTGGAGTTTACTTTTTAATCCTATCTTGTTATTATATACACGGATAATACTAACCCGGAAACGGAGGAAATGAAATGTCAAAAAAAATCAAGGTAGCAATAATCGGCTGCGGAGCGATAGCCAATTCCGCGCATATCCCAGCCTATATGAAGAACGAAAAGGCGGAGATAAAGTATTTCTGCGATATCATCCCCGAGAGGGCGGATGCTGCCGTGGAGAAATACGGCTGCGGAAAGGCCGTCTATGACTATCATGAGATACTCGACGACCCCGAGCTCGATTCTGTTTCGGTCTGCACCCACAACGACCTGCATTCGGTCATAGCGATAGACTTCATGCGCGCCGGTAAGGATGTCCTCAGTGAGAAGCCCGCCGCGCGCGTGCTCTCCGAGGCGCTCGAGATGCAGAAGGTCGCACATGAGACGGGCAGGATTTTAAGCATCGGCGTGTGCAACCGCTTCGGCACCGCGGTCAATCATATAAAGGATTTGATAGACGCGGGCGAGCTCGGCGAGGTCTACCACGTCTATGCGAGCTTCCGCGCAAACCGCTCTATACCCGGTATCGGCGGAGACTTTACGCGCAAGTCGGCGTCCGGCGGCGGCACGCTCATAGACTGGGGAGTTCACTATCTTGACCTCATACTCTACTGCTGCGGCGAGCCTAAGCCCCTGACCGCGTCGGGCGAGGCATTCTGCAAGCTCGGCAAGAACATAAAGGACTATGTCTACACGGGAATGTGGGCGGAGAACACCGCAGACATGGACGGAGTTTATGACGTTGACGATTCCGTCACCGGCATTATCAGAACAGACGGCCCTGCAATAAGCTTCAACGGCGCATGGGCGGAGAATATCGGCGAGAGCGAGACTTATATAGACTTCATCGGCGACAAGGCCGGCATAAGACACCAGTATTGCGGCGGATTTGTCCTCTATTCCGTCAAGAACGGTATGCTCCTGCGCAGCGAGCCGAAGTTCAGGTCGAAGAATTTCTACGAGGAGGAGATAAACTCCTTTGTCGACTGCGTCATAACCCGCGAGCATAACCGCGCCGACATAGATTTGGCCATAGCCACCTCCAAGATAATGCAGGCGATATATGACTCGTCCGAGCTGCACAGAGAGGTCGTTATTGACTGATTTCTTGAAAAAAAGCGGAATTTATGGTATACTCGCCCAAAGAGGTGATTGAATGAAGATCTCCACAAAGGGACGCTATGCAATGCGTCTGCTTATCGACCTTAACGAAAATCAGGGCGACGGCTTCGTCGCTCTCAAGGATATAGCACAGCGGCAGAGCATCTCTAAAAAATATCTCGAGCAGATAGTGCCCGCGCTCACGGCCGAGGGTGTTTTAAAGGCCTCGCGCGGCTTTCAGGGCGGCTACCGCCCTGCCCGCGAGCCGGAGGATATCCCGGTAGGCGAGGTGCTCAGGCTCACCGAGGGCAGCATTTCGCCCGTGGCGTGCCTTGACAGCAGCCCCAACGAATGCCCGCGCTGCACGGATTGCCTGACCCTCCCGGTCTGGCAGGGGCTCGAGCGCGTTATCAACGAGTATCTCGACGGCGTGAGCCTGCGCGATGTCCTTGACGGGAACGTAAAATAAAATATGTTTTTTCGGGAGCCGACGCGCCAAATGTGCCGGCTCCCGATTTTTTTGCGGAGGACACGCATAGATATGTAGCAGACGCCAAACAAAGGAGAATGAAAATGAAACGAATTTCTGCTTGCCTGCTTCTGCTCTGCCTGCTCTGCTCATGCACCGTCCCGCCGCAAAAGCCGTCGGACACGACGGATAAAAGCCTGACGGAAACTGCGGAATACACGCCGGGACCCGACGAGCTGCGCGCCGTTTGGATAAGCTGCTACGAGCTGCCGGACGCTGCTCAAGGGGAGGAAAAATTCCGCGGGGCGGCGAACGAGATGTTTCGCAATATCGCCGATATGAAGCTGAACACCGTCTTTGTCCATGTCCGCGCCTTTGCCGACGCGATATACCCGTCGAAGCTTTTCCCGTGGTCAAAATATTCCTGCAGGGGGAGCGACCCGGGCTTTGACCCGCTGAAAATACTTGTCGAGTGCGCCCACGGAGCGGGGCTGAAATTCCACGCATGGATAAACCCGTTTCGCGTCTCGTCCACCGAGGATACCGACTCTCTGCCGCAGGGCAGCCCCGCCCGAAAGCTTCTCGGCACGACTGCTGTTATCGGGCTTAAAAACGGAATATATTTTGACCCCGCGTCCACCGATGTCCATGCCCTGATATATGACGGAGTGCGCGAGATACTCGACGGCTACGACGTTGACGGCATACACATCGACGACTATTTCTATCCCACGCGCGACGGGAGCATAGACCGAGCGGAATACGAAAAATATGTCTCCGACGGCGGGGAAAAGGGACTTAGCGAGTGGCGGCGCGACAGCGTCAGCGCGTTTGCGGCGGGACTCTATGCGCTCGTCAAGAGCTACGGAAGCAATAAGATTTTTTCGATAAGCCCCGCGGGGAATATCGACGGCAACGAAAATGCGCTCTTTGCCGATGTCGAGCTGTGGCTCTCGGCTCCCGGCTATGCGGATTATATTATCCCGCAGATATATTTCGGCTTCGAGAATCAAATCCTGCCGTTTAAAAGCACCGCCGAGCGCTGGGCCGAAATTTCCGACGGGCGCGTAGGGATAATCTGGGGACTCGCCGCCTACAAGTGCGGAACACGGGACAAAAACGCCAAAACGGGGAGTTGCGAGTGGACGGAAAACACGGATATCATAGCCCGTCAGCTCTCGTTTGTCCGTTCGCTCAACGCCTATTGCGGGTTCGCACTCTTTTCTTATTCATATATGTTCGGAAAAATCAACGAAAACGCAAAAAAAGAAATGAAAAATCTCGAAAATATGTTATAATATACAGAGTATTGTTATAAATTGGGGATATTGTGACCATTTTAGGCAAAAAAACTTTTCTGACGGAGGGCGAAGAAAAATGACGAAGGGAAAGAAAAATGCCATAATAATTATGTCTGTGGCTGTCCTGCTGCTTGTCAGCATGGCGGTTGCCGCCGGCATAGTCGGAACGGATAAAATGCTGGCGCTTATAGGCGGAAGAAAACCCGATACAACCGAGACGACAGGCACTACAGACGGCAACGTTCAGTTTGTCTCGTCCCGCCCCGCAAAGGTGTCGGCGGTCTTTGTCAAAACGGACAAGCTCGGGCTCTCTGCCTCGACCGACAAAAAGTCAAATTCCGATTTAATAGCCAAAGCGGCGGAGAATATAAAAAGCAAGGGCTTCGACGCGGTGTTTGTTGAAGTGCCCGAGGAGCGCGGCTTTGCCTGCACGGACGGCAAGCTTGACGTGCTCTCCGTGTTCGCCGAAAAGGCGAAGGAGCAGGGGTTCTATATCTGCTTTGTCTACGGCGGCACGGAGTTCGACAAGGATGAGCTCACCTCCCTCGGAAGCGGTTTTGACTGCGTGGCTTTTTCGGGCGATATGACCGCCGAGCAGAGAAAGAATGCCGTAGGCGTTCTCCACTCCGAAAACAAAAAGGTCAGCGCGGCGCTCTTTGCCGATGACACCGATGCGGCGGACTGCGCCTCGGTGCTCGACTCAAGATTTGCGGATTTTCTTATAAGCTTCCCCGCGGACAAGGCCTCGGCGGGAGAAAAATATGTCTCGGCGCTCGAGCGGGTCAACGACATTGCGCGCGCACGCGGGCTTAATTTCGCGGCGTCTCTGCGCGCCGACCTCTTCGCGTCCGGCGGTACGGACGGGGCGATGATGATAACCGAACAGCTCGATTCCTGCGAGTCGCTCGACTCCTGCATGGGCGCCGTTATGTATGACTATGAGCTCTTTTTGTCGGACAGCTCGTTTGCCTCGGCGATTCTCAAATATATGGCGGAGCAGACCCGCGAGGAGCTTGAAAAGGATTTTGAGCTGAGAAACTTCAGCGGCAGCACAAGAACTACCAACGAGTCCAAAATAACCTTTACGGGCTCGAGCAGCCCGCTCAGTCCCTTGAAGCTCAACGGAAAGGATGTCAAGCGCGAGACCAACGGCGACTTCTCCTTTGAGACGGAGCTCAAGGTCGGAAAGAACGAGTTCAGCTTTGAGCACAAGGACAAAACATATAAATATACCGTCACATATGAAATAAAAATACTTGATTCGATAACCCCGACCCAATCCATGGAGGTTCCGGGCGGGAGCAGCATCACCGTCACCGCAACCGCGCTCAAGGGCGCTGATGTTACGGCGAGCCTCAGCGGCACAAAGGTGAAGCTCAAGCAGCAGTCGAATTTTGTTCAGGACGAAAACGGCACGAAGCTTGACGAAACCTCGGATTTCGCCGTCTACAGCGGAAAGATATCAATTCCCAAGAGCACCTCAAAGGTTCAGTCCCTCGGACGCATCAAAGTATACGCAAGCTTCAACGGACTCTCCGCCACTGCGAGCGGCGCGAGCGTCAGCGTCAGCGCGGTTATCCCGACTCCCGAGCCGGAGCCTGCTCAGCCGGACTCGACAGAGCATCCGTCAACCGAAAAGCCCTCGGATACTACATCTCCCTCGAATCCCGACTCTCCGTCGGATCCGTCCAAGCCCTCCGACACAACGGAGTCTCCGAGCACGGGCGGCAGCGTCGATTTTGACCCGTCGAAGATGCTCACCCCCTACGCCTACGCGGGCGTTTCGGGCAGGTCGAAGATGTGTGAGATAATTTCGCTGTGCGAGACTATGCCTGCGAATGTTGTCGATGACTGCGTGCCGTTCAGCTCTCCGCTCCCGGCGGGCACGTTTGACTATATTTCTAGCGAATATACCTACGGCGGAAGCAGATATTACCGCCTTGCAAGCGGCAAGAACGTGCTCGTGAGCAAGACTAAGCTTATATCAAAGGGCTATAATCTTCCGCAGAACAAGGTTTCCGTTGTCGCAAGCTCTTCAAATTCCGATGCGACAACGATTAAGTTCGGGCTCACCTGGAAGGTGCCGTTTAATGTCGCCGTAAAGAATCAATCGTATCTCCCGTCGTCTCAGGCGTCCGGCGGCTCGCTCTATGCCGTGACCGCGTTCAACGGAAAATATCTCGACCTCACCTTCAGCCATTCCGGAAATGTCGAGGGAAAGGTCAGCGTTTCGGGCAGCAAGATAGTCTCCGCCGCCTCGTGGAAACCGGACACTAAGGCAAAGACTCTGACTCTGCGCCTGACGCTCAGAAATCCCGGCAAATTCTACGGCTATTCTATAGGCTATACCTCCGACGGCTGCCTCACTCTCAAGGTCAAGGCGAAGCCCTCCGCTTCGCTCAAAGGAAGCGTCATTATGATAGATGCGGGTCACGGCGGCAACGACTCCGGTGCGATATGCGCCTATAACCCCGGCAGTTCGAAAAAATACGAGAAGCAGATAAACCTGCTCCTCGCCAAAAAGATAAAGGCGAAGCTTGAAGCGCGCGGCGCAACGGTCATTATGACAAGGTCGGACGATACATATGTCTCCCTCGACAACCGCGCAGCCATGGGCAGAAAGAAGAATCCCGATATGTTTATCGCCGTCCACTGCGACTCGAGCGAGAGCGCGAGCCCGATGGGAACGAGCGCATATTACTATCAGGCATATTCGTTCCCGCTGGCGTCCGCAGTGCATAAGCGTATAGTCTCGACATATAAGAACAGCATATATTCATCGGCAAGCTCCGCCACGCTCAAAAAGATAGACCGCGGCACGAATATGTATCCCTTCCGCGTGACGAGAATAGAGGAGTGCCCTGCAGTACTCATAGAATACGGCTTTGTCAGCAACATCAGCGAGTGCAAGCTCCTCTGGTCGGATTCCGTCCAGGAGAAGCTCGCCCAGGCGACGGTGGACGGAATAGCCGATTACATAGCCTCAAACTGATTTCGGCTCCAGTTTTCTTTTGAGCGCGAGGCAGAGATATTCCGCAGGAAAATAGAGCATAAACCACGCCCCCGAAAACGGCAGGCAGATTTGTCCGAGAAAATTCAGCGGTATATGCGAATAGTCCCAGACGTTTTTTTCGAGCAGGATATTGAATATCACTCCGACGGTAAGCTCGACGCAGGTTATAACGAGCGCACCCGTCAGGCCGCCGATAACAGGGTGCAGTGCCGCGAGCCAGTCGCTCAGAATATAGAAAATCAGCAGCACCGAGCCGCCCGCCAGGGACATCGACCAGTGCGTGTAGCCGCGAAAAATCACCTCGATGAGGTTATATATCACCGCACCGAGGAGAAAGACAAAGATATAACGAAACCCGTTTTTCAATATCATCACCGAGCTTATTTTTGACCGCAGACGCACCGATATTCCGCGTTTGCGGCGGTGGAAAACCTTTTCAAAAAAGGAGAATATCCGTGTTCAAAAATACGTCGATAAGAAATAAACTTGTTGTGTCGAATATGCTGATGATTATTATTCCGATGATCATCATCGTTGCGGTTATTATGATTACTACGTCGTCGATAACATATTTTTCGACCTCGAAAATGTCATTTGACCCGTCGTTCGGCTCTTATTTGCTGTACAAAACGCAGTTCAACGTCTCGTTGCTCGAGGACAAAATGAAAAGTCCGGACGAGAGCGACGGCAACAAGCTCGGCGCAATGGACAAAAAGCATATCGCGCCGCTCAGAGCCGGAATAACAAAGTCCGAGGGCGGCATGGAGAGCAGAATAAGCGACGCCGTTCTCGACGCCTGCGCTAAGATACAGAAGGACGGCTCGGAGATCATGATCCTTGCCGGCGACGAGATAATATACAAGACCGTCGAAGCGGATGTCTACGAGATGGTCGGTGCGGTTATAGATATCTGCGGCAAGAGTCTGAGCGACATAAACAGCCCGTTCGTAACCTCCGACGACAGCGGAACAGTCGTCACCGACGTCTTTTCCATAGAGGGCGAGGGCGTTGTGAAGATAATCGTGGTCAACAAAAAATTAAGCGCGATAGTCAGCTCCGGAATGTACAACGGCAGCACGGGAAAGCCGATAAGAGGAAACAATATTTTTACAATAGCGGCGGTCGTCGCGGTCGTTGCGATAATCATAACAAACGGGCTGCTTGTTCTTTTAATGCTCAAGAGTATTATGGAGCCGCTGTCGATACTCCAGACGGCGACCCACGAGCTGCGCGACGGAAACCTTGACTATAAAGTGCCATACCGCTCGAAAAACGAGATAGGGCAGGTCTGCGCGGACTTCGAGGAGATGCGCCAGCGGCTCAAGGAGTCGGTCGAGCAGCAGCAGAAATACGAGGATAACAGGATGCAGCTCGTCGCCGGAATCTCGCACGATCTCGGCACTCCGCTTACCACCATAAAGGGCTACGCCTCCGGCATACTCGACGGCATAGCCGATACGGATGAGAAAAAAATGCGCTACGTCAGCGTTATTTACGATACCGCGCAGGGCATGGACACCCTTGTCTCCGAGCTCTCCATGCTCTCTAAGCTCAGCCTCGACAAGATTCCGTTTTATTTCGAGAGGATAGGCGCGAAGGACTTCTTCGACGAGTTTGCGTGCTATGCTTCAGACACCCTCGGCGAGGCGGGCATAGAGTTTATTTATAACTTCGAGTGCGACGGGGATACTGATATAAACATAGACCCCGCGCAGTTCAGGCGCGTGCTCAACAATCTTATCGATAACAGCCGCAAATACGGCGCGGAGGACGGGACGGCAAAGATAATGCTCTCGGTCGCAGACGGCGAAAAGGGGCGCGTTGAAATATGCATCGAGGACAATGGCCGCGGAGTCCCCGAGGACGAGCGCGAGAAGATTTTCGAGACTTTTTACAGAGGCGATAAAGCGAGAACGGGCCCGAAAAAGGGAAGCGGTCTCGGACTTTCGATAACAAAACAGATAACAGACCGCCACGGCGCTTCCATCCGCGCGGATGAGAGCGAGCTCGGCGGACTCAAGGTGATAATAGATATGCCCAAGGCGAAATAAAAAGGAGAGAAGGATAAAAATGAGCAAAAAAATTCTTGTAGTCGAGGACGAAAAAAACATAGCCGAGCTCGAGAGAGACTATCTCGAAGCGAACGGCTACCCCCTCGAGAAAGAATTTGACGGAAAAAACGGACTCGACAAGGCCATCGGCTCGGACTATGACCTCGTTATCCTCGATGTCATGCTCCCGGGTATTGACGGCTTCGAGGTCTGCCGCCAGATACGCAAGCACAAGGAGTGCCCCGTGCTCATGGTCTCCGCAAAGAAGGACGAGATAGACAAGATAAGAGGTCTCGGCCTCGGCGCGGACGACTATATCACAAAGCCCTTCAGCCCCTCGGAGCTTGTTGCGCGCGTCACGGCGCACATCGCCCGCTACGAGCGCCTGACCTCAAAGGGAGAGGAGCCGGTCAACTATGTTATCAACGTCGGCAAGCTCTCGATAGATACCCACGCCCGCCGTGTCTTTGTCAACGAGAAAGAGGTCACGCTCACAAACAAGGAATTCGACCTGCTCGCTTTCCTCGCCTCGAACCCGAATGTGGTTTACAGCAAGGATGATATCTTCGATAAGATATGGGGACTCGACGCGATAGGCGAGACCTCCACTGTCACCGTCCACATCAACCGAATCCGCGATAAAATCGAGACGGACAGCTCAAATCCGCAGTATATAGAGACAGTCTGGGGAGCGGGCTACCGCTTCAAGGCATAAAAAAGAGACTGCCGCCGAAAACGGCAGTCCCGTATACTTTTTGCTTTTCAGCCCTCAAGCTCGGCAGTCCAGTCGAACGAAAAGGTCTCGCCCTTTTCGAGCCTCTCGATGCCGCGCTTTTCGGCTATTGAGCCCTTTTTCTCGTGGCTGTCATTTATGCCGTACCACGGCTCTATGCAGACGTAAGGTGCGTTGGGCTTCGCCCACAGACCGAGATACGGGGCTTTGCCGAAGGTAAATTTCAGCGTCCTGTCGCCGCATATGAGGCGCACGCTCTCCGAATTGAGCCCCTCGAAGATGAGTACGTCCTCGTCGAAAAGATGCTCGGTGAGCCTCAAAGTGCGTCCGTTTTCAAGCTCTGCGGGGAAAGTCCCGTCCATGATGAGCGAGCTTGAGTCTATCTTCATCACGCGGGCAGTTTCGGGCTTTTCGAACTCCAATGCGTCGCCGATTTTGCAGTTGAAGGCCGGATGAGCGCCGACGGAGAAGTACATCTCGCCGTCGGTTTTGTTTATGACGGTGCTCGTGCAGGTGAGCGCCCGGCCGCTTACCGAATAGGTTATCAGCAGCTCGAACTCAAACGGATAGCTCTTTCTTGTCGCGTCGCTTGACGCAAGAGAGAAGGTCATTGAGTCGCCGCTCTGCTCCTTGAATGTGAACACCGAGCGGCGCGCAAAGCCGTGCTTTGCCAGCTCGTATTCGCGCCCGTTATAGCTGTATTTTCCGTCCAGGAGCTGACCGACTACAGGAAACAGCACCGGGGCTCTGCCGTACCAGACGGACGGGTCGCCCTGCCAGAGAAACTCCTTTCCGTTTTTTCTGAGCGTGATAGAGCGAAGCTCCGCTCCGCTGTCCTCCGCGCTGACGCGAAGGAACTCATTTTCAATAGTATATATCATATGTTTCCCTCCCGCAGTGACCCTCGGGCCACTGATATTTATCTTCTGTGAACTATTTTATCACCGAACGCAAAATAAATCAATTCAAATCCGAAAGGAAGCGGCTTTAAAATGAAGGTTTATGTTATCCACGGTCCCAACATGAATATGCTCGGAATAAGAGAGCCGGATATCTACGGCAGGCAGACCTATGACGACCTTGTCGAATATATCCGCGCGCGCTGCGGAGAAAACGGCATTGAGCCCGAATTCTTCCAGTCGAACCACGAGGGCACGCTCGTCGATATTATTCAGCAGGCGTATTACAAGAAGGCGGACGCGATAATAATCAACCCCGCCGCCTATACGCATACGAGTATAGACAAACACCACGCTCTGCAGGCGGTCGGTCTGCCGGCTGTCGAAGTGCACCTGTCAAACATTTCCGCGCGCGAGGACTTCCGGGAAAACTCATATATAACCCCCGCCTGTGTTAAAACATATATAGGCTTCGGCTTCGAGGGCTACGAAAAAGCCGTGAGGCATTTGAAAAAGCACTATTCCGAGGATTGAGGAAAAAAGTTTACAAAGCGTTAACCGATTTCCGGTCTCTTTGATATAAAATAAACTCAAGAGACAGAAGACTTATCGGGGGAAAAAGATGACAGGCTATATCAAGGCGTTCAAGCCGGAGCTCAAGATAAAGGACTATGAGCTCTACAAAGGCGTATACTGCTCCGAGTGCAGAGTGCTCGGCAAACTTTATACCCCGATAGCGCGGATGCTTTTGAGCTATGATTTCACCTTTCTCTCGATAGTCCGTTTGGCGCTTCGGGAGAAGTGCTCAAAGTTTGAAAACGGACGCTGCTGCGTGAATCCCGCGAAGAAGTGCCTCAAGTGCACCGAGGATGCGGAGCTTGAGCGCAGCGCGGATGTGGTTATAATCGTATCCTATTACAAGCTGCTCGACGATATCGCGGACGGCGGATTTTTCAAACGCCTTGCCTGCAGGCTGATAAAGCCCGCGCTCTCGCTCATGCACAGAAAGGCGGCTAAACGGCAGGAGATGCTTGACCGCGCCGTTGCATCCGCAATGAAAGAGCAGGAGAAAATCGAAAAATCCGGCACCGCTTCGCTCGACGAGGCCGCCGACCCGTCGGGCAAGATGCTCGCCGCGATATTCTCTCAGGGCTATTACGGCGAGGACAAAATGCAGCTTTGGCGCTTCGGCTATCTTCTTGGCAGATGGATATATCTGCTCGATGCCGTAGATGATATAGAAAAGGATATAAAGAGCGGATCGTACAATCCGCTCAAATCGAGATTCCCGGACGCCGAGAGCGTCTCGGGCGAGGATTTTAAAAATTTTGCCGCAGAGCGCCTTGACCTCACGGCGGGCGAGACGGCAAATGCGTTGGACGAACTGAAGCTCAACCGATTCGGGGATATAATCGAAAATATTGTCTGCGACGGAATGCTGTCTTCGCAGACCGAGATATTAAAAAAGAAGCAGGGAGGTGCGAAGAATGAAGAAGAATCCGTTCTCGGTGCTCGGAGTGCCGGACACGGCGAGTGACGAAGAAATAAGAAATGCTTACAGAGAGCTTGCCCGCAAATACAGCGACTTGTCGGATGACGGCAAAATGCAGGAGATAAACGACGCATACGATCAGATAGTCATGCTCAGAGGCGGACTCGGCGGCTCATCGTCCTCATCGTCTTCGCGCTCCTCGTCTTATGCGGGCAATATGTCCGATTTGTCCGATATACGTGAAAAGATACGCGGCGGAAGAATAGAGGACGCCCTCGTATTGCTCGACGGTATACCCGAGCAGTATCGCACGGCGGAGTGGTACTATCTCAAGGGCGCGGCTCAGCAGAGGCGCGGCTGGCTCGACTATGCGTCGGAGAACTTTGACCGCGCGTGCAGTATGGATCCGAACAACCGCGAATATGCGGCGGCCAAGGAGAATCTCGACGTGTCGAAGAACGGCGGCTTCCGCAGCGCCCGCAAATCGTCGAGCGGATGCAGTGCCTGCGATGTTTGCTCCGGTCTGCTCTGCGCCGACTGCTGCTGCGAGTGCATGGGCGGCGACCTTATCCCTTGCTGCTGAGGATTGATCTTGATATGAAACAGGAAATGAAAAAAACATCCAAAATAGCTCTCAGCGCCGTCTTTGCGGCGCTGTCTGTCGCTCTGATGGCGTTAGTCTCGATTATTCCGAATCTCGAGCTGGCGCTCCCCGCGATATCGGGTCTGTTCGTCGCGGTCATAGTCATTGAAGTTGACAAAAAATGGGCGCTCGGCGTGTGGGTGGCGGTGTCCCTGCTGTCGCTGACAGTCGTTCCGAATAAAGAGTCTGCGATAATCTACACAGTCTTTTTCGGCTATTATCCCGTGCTCAAGGCCGTGCTGGAGAGCAAAACGCCGCGCGCAGTCGAATATATTATAAAGATTCTGACCTTTTCGGTCGTTATGTCGCTTTCGTATTTTCTGATGATAAAATTTATGGGCATCGACCCCGACCTGCCGGATTTCCTCGGCAAGTGGGCGATACCCGCGATAGCGATTCTCGGAATTATTACCTTCCTGCTCTACGATTACGCGCTCTCAAAGCTCATTACGTTCTACTGTCTGCGCCTGAGCAAAAGGCTTAGAAAGATACTCAAATAAAAACGCGCAGTTAGCGCGGTGTTCGTAAAACATAAACCGACCTGTGGCTCATAGGTCGGTTTTTTATGTTATTGCAAGGCGCCTTTTATCGGTTCGGGCAATTGGGATTTGCGGTGCCGTTTTTGTTATATCAATTCTCCCTCGCACAGGTCATCGCCGCAGGCGGTGATTTTTACTTTGTGCAGCCCGTGCGAGCAGCCGCTCTTTACCCTGACGGGCGCGTCGTTAGCCGTGTAGCCCCGAACACTGCCGTCGCGCAGCTTCTCCTCAAACAGCACCTCGACCGTCCTGCCTATTTGCGAGCGCAAAAATTCCCGGCGCACCTCATTCGCCGCCGCTATCATCTCGCGGCTTCTGCGCTCTTTTTCGGCGTTTTCTATAACCTCGGGGAACTCCGCCGCGCGCGTGCCCGCTCTGCGCGAATAGGGGAACACATGGACTTTTTCGAAGCCTATCTTTTTGACAAATTCGAGTGAGGTCTCGAAGTCCTCCCGCGTCTCGCCCGAGAAGCCGACCATAACGTCGGTGGTCAGCGTCGCGTCCTCAAACTCGTCTCTGAGCCTCCTGCAAAGCTCCTCGTATTCGGCCGAGGTGTAGTGGCGGTTCATGCGCTTCAGAGTCTTGTCGCAGCCGCTCTGGAGCGATATGTGAAACTGCGGGCAGAGCTTTTTGCATTCGGCGAGCCTTTTTGTAACTTCCGGGGTCATATGGTCAGGCTCGAGAGAGCCGAGACGCACGCGCTTTATCCCGTCAAAAGAGGCGGCGAGTTCCACGGCGTCGCAGAGATTCAAACCGCAGTCCGTGCCGTAGGCCGAAAGATTTATGCCGACGAGGACTATCTCCGAGAAGCCCTTCTTTTCGAGCGAGGCTATCTCTTTTCTTATGTCCTCAAGCGGCTTTGAGCGTACCCGTCCGCGCGCGTAGGGGATTATGCAATAGGAGCAGAAGCGGTTGCAGCCGTCCTCAATTTTGACCGTCGCCCTCGTGCGCTCGCGGAAGTCCTCTATCAGCTCGCCGGAAAATTTTTCGCCGCTTTCGTGCTCTGAGATACGCACTATTCTCTCGCGCATGCGGAAAAATTCATCTATCATATCGGGTATCTGCCTGTTCGAGCGGTTACCCGTGACAATATCCGCCTGAGTCAGCAGCCGCGCGTCCTCGGGGAACGCCTGCGGCATACAGCCCGTGAGCACTATCACGGCGTCAGGGTGCAGCTTTTTGAGATGGCGCACATTCTGTCTCGTTTTGCGGTCGCTCTCGGCGGTTACGGTGCAGGAGTTTACTATGTAGACATCCGCGTCCTCATTAGCCCCGACGCATTCGAAGCCACGCTTTATCAGCGCCTGCTCCATGGACTGCGATTCATATTGATTGACCTTGCACCCGAGGGTGCAGAATGCGACCTTCATATCATCACCGCGGCAAAAGCCGCCCTCCCTTTGAGTTTTGCAGTGAAATTATACAGCATTTCGCGCTCTTGTGCAAGTCCGACGGGCTAAGAAGCGGTCGGGCGGCATATATCTTTAATGCTGCTTATATTTGCTTTTGATTTTCGGGAGATGATATTATGAACCGTAAGCTTAAAACCACTCTGTGCGCCGCACTCGTCCTGCTGCTGACGCTCTCCTGCTGCTGCGTCGGCTTTGCCGATGAGCCCATGCCCGTCACCGTCAAGGCGAAGGCGGCGGTGCTCATGGATGTCGGCACGGGTAAAGTCCTCATGAGCATGAACGCCGACGAGAAGCTCTATCCCGCTTCGGTCACAAAAATAATGACGCTGCTGCTCGTGACCGAAGCGCTCGACAACGGCAAGATAACCCTCGGCGACACCGTCACCGCCTCATCCTCCGCCGCGTCCAAGGGCGGCTCGGAGATATTGCTCAGGGAGGGCGAGCAGGTGACCGTCGAGGAGCTGCTCAAGGCGACCGCCGTCTACAGCGCCAACGACGCCTGCACCGCTCTGGGTGAGCTGCTGGCGGGCAGCGACGAGGCTTTTACCGCGATGATAAACGAGCGCGCCCGTCAGCTCGGCATGAAAAATACCCATTTCGATAACTGTACGGGGCTCGACGATACGACTACAACGCATCTGACGACCGCCATGGATGTTGCGATAATGTCGCGCGAGCTGCTAAAGCACGAGAGAATAACAAAATATACGACCATATGGATGGACTCCCTGCGCGGCGGCGCCACGGAGCTTGTCAACACGAATAAGCTTGTCAGATTCTATAAGGGCACGACAGGGCTAAAGACGGGCACGACCGCAAAGGCCGGGTGCTGTGTTTCGGCGAGCGCAAAGCGCGGCAACACGCATCTTATCGCCGTAGTTATGGGCAGTCAGACGAGCGACGACCGCTTCAACGGCGCAAAGGCCATGCTCAATTGGGGCTTTGCGAATTATTCTACGGTAACGCCTCGGATAGACCCGTCGCTGATAACCGATGTCGCTGTTATAGGCGGCGTTGCCGACTATGTTCACCCGGCTCTGCCGAAAGCCGCGTCCGTGCTTGTCAAAAAGGGCGACGAGGGAAAAATCAGGACCGATGTCGAGCTGTGCATAGATGTTAAGGCGCCCGTAGAGAAAGGGCAGGTGCTCGGTAAAGCGGTGATTCGCCTCGGAGACGAAAAAATAGGGGAGTACAATATTATAGCCCCGGAGGCTGTGCGCGCGCTGACCTTTAAAGATATTTTCTTACGTCTGCTGAAAGCTCTCGCCTGAAAACTGTATAAATAGACAAATTGAGACCCAGCTTTTTGTCGGATAATACAAAAAAGAACGGTAATTCATATTTGTAATAAAAAGTAATTCGCAGGTGTTATAATTAGCTCGTGCGTTTTAGGGAAAAAACAAAAGAAAAGAGGAAAAGTTTGTGAAAAATTATTTCAGCCGGCTCATGTCGAGCGCGAAAAAATGGGAGTTCATCGTATGGTGGATATTCCGTCTGATTATGATAGGCGCGATGGTGAGCCTTCTGTTTACCAACCCGCCCTCGGATTTGCCGAAGACGCAGATGGCGCTTCAGCTGACCGCTAATCTTATCGGAATGTTTGCGTGGGAGATAATTCAGGCTCTGCCCGAAAAGAACTGCCTGCGCCAGCTCCCGGCTTATTGCCAGACCGTCGCCTCCGTCGGTCTGCTCCTCGCCTCGTTCGGCGGCGCGTTCCTGAATTTTTACTATACAATTTTTATGTGGGATAAGATTCTCCACCTGCTCGGCGGCGCCGAGGCGGTGTTCATGGGCTATGAGCTTGCAACTGCCATGCAAAAGCGCGACAAGAAGCAGTGCGACCTGCCGATAGTCCTGCTCTGCGCTCTCGGCTTCTCGTTCTTTATCTCCACCTGCTGGGAGCTCTTCGAGTTCAGCTTCGATCAGTTCGCGGGCGGCGATTCCCAGCATTGGTCGTATGAGCTTGCACAGGCTGCGAACAACACGAGGACATTCTTTGACCCCAGAGATCCCGCCCGTTTCGCCCTCATAGACACCATGACCGATATAGTCTTCAATACTATCGGCGCAGTGCCGTTTTATATTATACTTAAAATAGTGCCTTATCATCATAGGGGCAAGAACAACGTCAACGATATGTTCGCCCCCAAAGGCGCGGAAAAGGAACTTGTAAAGGCAAAATGAGCTTTCGCTGTCCCGTATGCTCGCAGGAGCTTAAAAAAGAACGGAAGATATGGGTGTGCCCGCAGGGGCATACATTCGACATAGCCGCAAAGGGCTATGTGAATCTGCTGATGAGCAACTCCTCCGGTGCAAAGCGCCACGGCGACGACCGCCTGATGATAAACGCGCGACGCGATTTTCTCTCAAAGGGCTTTTATGAGCCTCTGCGCGAGGCGCTGTTTGAGGCGCTTTCGGCGGAATTTCCGCGCGGAGGTACCTTGCTCGATGCGGGCTGCGGCGAGTGCTGGTACACCTCATATTTTAAGCGCAGACTCGATGAAGCGGGGCTTGAGCCGAATGTGCTCGGCGTTGATATCTCCAAATATGCGCTCGAAAAAGCACCGAAAAGCTGCGGAGTCGAACGCGCGGTTGCGAGCATATATAAGCTGCCCGTGGGCGACGGAGAATGCGACGCGCTCGTCAATATATTCGCGCCCGCCTGCCCGCAGGAGTTTTCGCGCGTGCTCAAAAAAGACGGACTGTTTATAAAGGCGATACCGCTCGAAAAGCACCTGTGGGAGCTAAAGAGTGCTGTATATGACGCACCGTACGAAAACGAAGTTCCGCCGCATGAGACGGAAGGCTTTCGGCTCGTCGGCGAAAAGAGGCTGTGCTACAGCTTCACGCTCGAAAGCGCCGAAGATATCGCAGACCTTTTCAATATGACGCCGTACTGCTACAAAACCTCTCGGCAGGACAGGGAGAAGCTCAAAAAATTGAACTCGCTCACCGTCAGTGCGCAGTTCAGTGTTCTCACTTATAAAAAGCTGTAAGTCTTTGCGGTATATAATTTCATACTTTTAAAATCCCTCGGCTTATTTTTCCGAACCGGGGGATTTTTTCTGTTCTTTTTAGCGTTTGTTATTGTAAAAATCAAGTTTTCGTCGTATACTAGTCCTGTATGGCAATAGGCGGGTTTCCCGCGTCAAACACGGCCGGCAGGGAAAGGAAGTAAAAATTATGCAGCTTGAACTTAAAAGACCAGAGGATTGTATGTTCGATGAAATATCTCTTGGAGAGATAATGCTCCGTCTCGACCCGGGAGCGGGCAGAATAAAGAATTCCCGTTCCTTTTCCGCTTGGGAGGGCGGCGGAGAATACAATGTCGCCCGCGGCCTGCGCCGCTGCTTCGGGCTGCGTACCGCAGTTATAACCGCCCTTGCCGATAACGAGGTCGGCAGGCTCATAGAGGACTTTATTCTTCAGGGCGGAGTCGATACCTCGTTTATAAAATGGATGAGCTATGACGGCATCGGCAGAAATGTCCGAAACGGGCTCAACTTTACCGAGCGCGGCTACGGTATACGCGGAGCCGTCGGCGTGTCCGACAGGGGCAACACCGCAGCCTCTCAGCTCAGAGCCGAGGACGTTGACTGGGATTATATTTTCGGCAAATTGGGAGTCCGCTGGCTGCACACGGGCGGAATCTTTGCCGCTCTCTCCGAGACGAGCGCAGAGACCGTTATAGCCGCAGTCAAAAAGGCCAAGGAATACGGCACCGTCGTCTCCTATGACCTCAACTACCGTCCCTCGCTCTGGAAGGGCATAGGCGGACTTGAAAAGGCTCGGCAGGTCAACCGCGAAATCGCAAAATATATCGATGTCATGATAGGCAACGAGGAGGACTTCACCGCCTGTCTCGGTCTTGAGGTCGAGGGCAACGACGCGGGGCTCAAGAAGCTCAATGTCGAAGGCTATTGCAAAATGATAGAGAACGCCGTCAAGATTTATCCGAATTTCAAGGTGGTTGCGACTACGCTCAGAACCGTCAAGACAGCTACCGTCAACGATTGGAGCGCCATCTGCTGGGCGGACGGTAAGCTCTATGAGGGCATGAAGCTCGACGCGCTCGAGATATTCGACCGCGTGGGCGGAGGCGATTCGTTCGCTTCGGGACTTATCTACGGGCTTATGACCGAGGGCGAGCCTCAGTATGCCGTCAACTGCGGCATAGCGCACGGCGCTTTGGCTATGACCACGCCGGGCGACACCTCCATGGCGAGCAAGTGCGAGGTCGAGGCCGTTATGAACGGCGCGGGCGCAAGAGTGCAGAGATAAGAGAGGAGAGTAAAAAATGGATAAAGAACAAATACTTACTAAAATACAGGACTGCGGCATTGTCGCGGTCGTCAGAGCGGAGAGCGCAGACCGGGCGAGCAGAATCGCCGACGCCTGCATAGAGGGCGGCGTTGCGGCTATCGAGCTCCCTTTCAGCGTTCCCCATGCGGATAAGGTCATAGAGGAGCTTGCAAAGCGCTACACCCCCGATCAGATGATTCTCGGCGCGGGCACGGTTATGGATGCGCCTACCGCGAGAATAGCCATGCTTTCGGGCGCAAACTTTGTTGTCAGCCCTTATTTTGACCCCGAAACAGTAAGAATGTGCAACCGCTACAGGGTTGCCGTCATGCCCGGAATAATGACCGTCAAGGAGGCTGTCGCCGCCATGGAGGCCGGAGCGGATATCCTCAAGGTGTTCCCCGGCGACGTCTACGGGCCGAAGATAATAAAAGCCATAAGAGGCCCGATACCCTACGCGAAGATGATGCCCACGGGCGGAGTCGATGTCGATAACGCCGCCGATTGGATAAAGGCGGGCGCAGTGGCGGTAGGCGCGGGCAGCTCGCTGACGGCGGGCGCAAAGACCGGCGACTACAAAAAAATCACCGACACCGCACGCAAGTTTATTGAGAATATAAAGGCGGCGCGCGAGGGAAGATAATCCCGAAAAGAAACCGAAAGTAAAGGAACCTATATGTTTGTAGATATTGCGAAAATTAAAATAAAAGCCGGAAACGGCGGCGACGGCGCGGTGCCCTTCCACCGCGAGAAATATGTCGCATCCGGCGGACCCGACGGCGGCGACGGCGGCAAGGGCGGAGACATCATATTCGAGGTCGACGACAATCTTGCCACTCTTGCGGACTTCCGATATAAGAGAAAGTACAGCGCACCCGACGGAAAGCGCGGCGACGGCGGACGCAGGCGCGGCAAAAACGGCGAGGATCTTGTTATCAAAATCCCGCGCGGAACGATAATCCGCGAGGCGGAGTCGAACGCGGTTATGGCGGATATGTCCGAAAAGACCTCGTTTGTTGCCGCAAAGGGCGGCCGCGGCGGGGGCGGCAACACCCATTTCAAGACCCCGACCCGCCAGACTCCCCGTTTTGCGAAAAGCGGCACTCCAGGCGAGGAGTGGGAGGTCATACTCGAGCTCAAGCTGCTTGCCGATGTCGGTCTGCTCGGCTTTCCGAACGTCGGAAAGTCCACGTTCATTTCCGTAGTCAGCGAGGCAAAGCCCATAATCGCGGACTATCATTTCACAACCATAACTCCCGTCCTCGGCGTTGTCACCATGGGTGAGGGCGAGTCGTTTGTCGTCGCGGATATCCCCGGCCGTATCGAGGGCGCGAGCGACGGCGTGGGCCTCGGCCACGAGTTCTTGCGTCATGTCGAGCGCTGCCGAATGCTCCTGCATATAATAGACGCTGCGGGCAGCGAGGGCAGGGATCCGATAGAGGACTTCGAGAAAATAAACGCCGAGCTTGAAAAGTTCGACCCCGAGCTCTCGAAGCTTCCGCAGATAGTTGCGGCGAATAAGATAGACATGGCCGACGAGGCCCAGATAGAGCGTCTGCGCGAATATTTTACCTCCCGCGGCTACGAGTTTTATACCATGTGCGCGCCGATTCAGGAGGGCACGGCCGAGGTCATAAACGCGGTTGCCAAGCGTCTCAAGACTCTGCCGCCGATAAAGCGCTACGAGACGCAGGAGATACCCGTCGAGATGTTCGAGCGTCAAAAGGACACGGGCTTTACCGTCCGCGAGGAGGACGGCGTTTATATTGTCGAAGCGCCGTGGCTGCTCAAGATACTTCAGTGCACCGACATGGACGACTATGAGTCGCTTCAGTATTTCCAGCGCGTGCTCCATTCGAGCGGAATACTCGCAAAGCTCGAGAGCATGGGGATTCAGCAGGGCGACACCGTTGAAATATACGATTTCGAATTCGACTATATGCCGTAACGGAGGCTTTTCACTTGATAGGAATAAGCGAAGAACTGAAAAATACAGACCCGGATTTGCTCAGCCCGCTGACTCTTGCGTTTGTGGGCGATACGGTGTTTGATCTGCTCGTCAGGGGCAATCTCGTCATGCAGGCGAACCGCCCCGTCGGCAAGCTGCATCCGCTTGCGGCAACGAAGGGCTGCGCCGCCGCTCAGGCGCGAGACGCGCACGATATCGCGCCGCTGCTGACCGAGCGTGAGGCGGATATCTATCGGCGCGGCAGAAACGCGCACACCGGAAGAATCCCCAAGAGCGCAAGCTCCGCCGAATATCATAGCGCAACAGGTCTCGAGGCGCTTTTCGGCTGGCTGTATCTCAGCGGTCGGGATGACAGGATAGAGGAGCTGTTCGAACATATCATCAATATGGAAAAATGCGATGAGGTGAAGCGATGAAAGGGAAAAGCAGAAGGAAAGAGACCCTGAGCCCCTACGAGCGCCGCAAGAGACGCCTTGAAAAAAGGTTTTCCAACGCGCCGAAAACAACGGGGCAAAAGATAGCCGGCGCGGTCATAGACAATATATGCTGGATAGTCGGCTGCTCGCTCTATTCGATAGGTGTCGTGTCGTTCGCGCTGCCCAACAGTATCGCGCAGAGCGGCACTACGGGACTTGCGATAATAGTCAACCACGTTTTTGAGTTTATTCCGCTGGGTACTGCGAACTTTCTGCTAAACCTTCCGCTGATGATTTTAGCCCTTGTTTTTATCGGCTGGCGCTTTGTCGCAAAGACACTGTGGGTGACGGCAATACTCTCCGCCCTGCTCGATCTTTTCGGCAGCTTTATGCCGACCTATACGGGCGACAAGATTTTGGCAGCAATATTCTGCGGCGTGTGCACGGGCGCGGGGCTTGCGGTGGTCTTTATGCGCGGCGCGACCACGGGCGGCACGGATATCATAGGCAGGCTCGTCCACAAGGCGTTCCCGCATATCCAGATAGGCAAGGTCATCATGGCGGCGGACGCTTTGATAGTTATTCTCGGCGCCGTTGTGTTCCGCTCGGTCGAGTCGGCGATGTATGCGGTCATAGTTATTTTCGTCAACTCCCGTCTGCTCGACTATATCCTCTACGGCACGGGCAGCGGAAAGCTGCTGCTCGCCGTGACGGAGCACGCGCAGGAGATATCCGACGCGATAACCTCGAAGATGGGCAGAGGAATCACAATTCTGCCGGTCAAGGGCGGCTACACGGGCAAGGAGAAAAGCATGGTCGTCTGCGCCGTGAAGAAAAACGAGGTGCCCCACCTGACGAAGATAATCAGGCAGGTGGATACCGAGACGTTTATAATCATAACCGAAGCCGGTGAAATTCTCGGCGAGGGATTCATTGCGCCCGGAGTCAACTGAATAACAAAGCGCGGAGGCTTTTTTGTGAACCTCCGCGCTTTTTTAAAATTTTTTCCAAAACAGGTGAGAAAATCCGCAGACTTCTGCGACAATATAAGTGAAAGGCGGGACGCCGCCTCGAAAGGATTGATCCAATGCACAACGGTGAGAGTAGCTACCGCCGTTTTGTCGAGGGCGACCAAAGCGCGTTTGACGAGCTCATGGACGCCTATCGCGACAGACTGATATTTTTTATCAAGGGTTATGTCGGCTCCGCGGAGGAGGCGCAGGACATAGCCATGGATACCTTTGTCGAAATTCTTGTGCATCCGGGGCGTTTTCGCTTCAAAAGCTCGTTCAAGACCTACATATATTCCGTCGCAAGGCATAAAGCGGTCGATTTTCTGCGCAAAAAACGCACCGTGCCGGACAGCGGAAAAGAGATTTGGGATGAGAGCGCCATTGATTCATTCTACAGGCGCGAGGACGCGAGAACCGTGCGCGAATGCATGGACAGACTGAACGGCGATTACAGAACCGTGCTGTATCTGGTTTATTTTGAGGAAGTGGACGGCGACGGTGCGGCAAAAATTATGGGCAAAAGCAAAAAGCAGCTTGCGAATCTCCTCTACAGGGCGAAGCAGGCGCTTAAAACCGAGCTCGAAAAGGAGGGCTTTTGCTATGAAGACAGATAAAGAATTCAGAGATGAAGTTTATGCCCGCGCTTCAAAGGAGCGGGCGAGAATAAAAAGACGCAACCGTGTTATAATGACCGCCGTGCCGTGCTTTGTTATCGCAATCGCCGCCACCGCGACAGCGGTTTATTGTTCGAATGCGCTTCCTACGAAGGATGCGGCGCCCATCTCTGTTGCCGGATATAATACTTCGGAGAAAAATGTCGACAGCCTCGACGATACGGAGCAGACTCCGACCGAGGTGCAGAAGCCGGGCGGCACAGGCAATTTTGCCTATGAGACGGTTGCGGAGGGTGCATCGGCTGCAAAGAACGACGAACCGGCTGCACCGACGAAAAATAACGACAAGACGGGCGAAGCCGCCGCCTTAGGCTATGACTTTAAGGCTTTTTCGGATAAGGCGGAGTCGAATAAAAACGGCACGCACGACAATCCCGACGTTATAGTGATAAAGAGCAAAAAGGAGCTTGAAGAATATCTCGCGGATCAGGAGAAATACGGAGCGCTGAGCGAAGAGCTGAAGGCGGAGCTTTTGAGCAAGGATGACGGGTTTTTCGGCAGAAACACCGTTGCCGTCATAGCGGCGGACAGCGAATATGAATTAGTAAGCTGCCGCGCCAACTCCGACGGTACTCTCACGGTCTCTGTCAAAAAGAAAGAAAACGTACAAGGAGTCGGCTGCCATATGCTGCTGACCGTATATAACAGACAGTTTAACGACATTGTCCTCACGGACACTTAAAACGAAAGGGGAGGAAATAAATGAAGCTCAAAAAATTGGTGGCTCTTCTGCTCTGCGCCGCCGTCATGCTGCCTCTTGCGGCGTGCGTAAAAAGGCCGGATTCCGGAACATCGCGGACATCGCAGACTACAGATGACACCACCGTCACGCCGACAAAGGACGGCGATACTTCTATCACCGCGACTGACAAGGGCAATAAAGGCGCCGCCGCGCAGGATCTCATGCAGGGCATAACCAAGGGCAAGGGCGCATCCAAAAAGCCGGACAGCCGCTTTGCGAATGTCGCCGCATCGTTTGCGCTTGATCTTTTCAAGGATGAATACAAGTCCGGCAAGAACACGCTCGTTTCGCCTCTCTCCGTGCTCACCGCGCTCGCCATGACGCAAAACGGCGCAGAGGGCAAGACCCTCTCCGAGATGCAGAAAGTTCTCGGCGGGCTCGACCGCGATACTTTAAACGCATATATGAACGCATATCTCGCCGCAGTCGCGGGCAAGGACAGCGCACTCAAATGCGCCAATTCCATATGGGTCGACAGCAAGCTCGATGTCAAGACCTCTTTCCTCCAGAAGAACGCGGATTTCTATTCGGCGCAGGCATACAAAGCGGATTTCACAAGAAAAAATACCGTAAACGAGATAAATTCGTGGGTGAACAAAAACACGAACGGCATGATAAAAAAGCTGGTCGACGAGTTCGATCCCCTCACGGTTATGGTGCTCATGAATGCGCTCTGCCTTGAGGCGGAGTGGAGCGATCCGTATACAGACAACTGCGTGAGCGATGGCACGTTCAAAAATGCCAAGGGCAATCTCGTCAAGGCGGAATATATGTATTCGCAGGAGACGGAATATATCGAGACCGAGAATGCCACGGGCTTTGTCAAATATTATAAGGGCGGCAAGTTTGCCTTTGTCGCGCTTTTGCCGAACGAAGGCACGAGCATCGACAGCTATATCGCCTCGCTTACCGGCAAGGGATTCCTAAGCGCGCTGAATTCGAGGAAGAATACCCAGGTCAACACGCAGATGCCGAAGTTCAAGTGCGAATACAGCAACTCGCTCGTTGACACTCTCAAGAAAATGGGCATGAGCACGGCGTTTGACTGGGACAGGGCAAACTTCTCGTCCATGGCTACCTTAAAGAACGAAAATATTTACATAAGCGATGTTATTCACAAGACCTTTATCGAGGTTGCCGAAAAGGGCACACGCGCAGGAGCGGTGACTGCCGTTATCTCAGAAAAGAGCGCAGCAATGCCTGTCGAACAGCCGAAGGAAGTAAGGCTCACAAGACCGTTTGTTTATGCGATAATAGATACCCGGACCAATCTGCCGCTCTTTATCGGCGCGCAGACGGATATTTAAGGAGGTGCGCCCGTGAAAGTCAAGAAAATGCTGGCTGTTTTCATGAGCGTTCTGTCGCTTGCCGCCTGTATTTTACCGTTTTTCGGCTGCGGAAAGACCGTGGGAAAAGTTCATAACAAGGGCGTGAAAAGCGGCGCTGTACGCGACCTGACCGAGGGGATTTCGAAGAACGAATCCGCCTCAAAAGCCCCCGACGACGAATTTAAAGCCGCCGCCTCATCGTTTGCGGCAGAGCTTTTCAAAGATAACTATTCAAAGGGCAAGACGACGCTCGTGTCGCCGCTGTCCGTGCTTACCGCGCTCGCGCTGGTGCAAAACGGCGCTCAGGGCAATACGCTCGCCCAGCTTGAGCAGGCTCTCGGCGGACTTGACCGCGACACGCTCAATGCCTATATGCGCGCCTACTGCGACTTTCTGACCGAGAGCGACGAGCTGAAAATCGCAAATTCCGTCTGGACGGACAGCAGCGCAGAGGCAAAGCGGGCTTTCCTGCAAAAGGCGGTGGACAGCTACTCCGCGCAGATTTTCTCCGCCCCGCTGTCGAGCAAAAAGACCGTCAGCAGCATCAACTCATGGGTTAAGAAAAACACTGACGGCATGATACCGAAGATAATCGAAAATGCCGATAGAGACGCCGTTATGATGCTCATAAACGCCGTTGCGTTTGAAGCAAAGTGGGAGACTCCGTACACAAACGACGATATCGAAAAGCTTGAGTTCAATTCATATTCCGGCAAATCGAAGAAAACCGAATTTATGTGTTCGACCGAAAGTGTATATCTTTCGGACAGCGACGCGGTCGGATTCATGAAGCCCTATGAGAACGGCCGCTTCGCTTTCGCGGCACTCCTGCCGAACGAAGATGTGAACATCGATGACTATATAGCCTCTCTCAGTGGCGAAAAGCTGATGAAAATATTCTCGTCCGCCAAGAAAAACGAAGAAGTCGATGTGAAAATGCCAAAGTTCAAGGCGGAGTACAGCACGCAGCTTATCGACACGCTCAAAAAGATGGGCATAGAAGATGCGTTTGACCGCAAATCTGCCGACTTTTCTTCGCTCATAGACAAAAACGACGGCGCTTATATCGGCACCGTGATGCACAAGACTTTTATCGAAGTCGATCAGGAGGGCACGCGTGCCGCCGCGGCGACGCTTGTCGGCATCAGCAAAATGAGCATGCCGGCGATAAATCCCGTGTGCCTCAACCGTCCGTTTGTCTATATGATAGTGGACACCGAAACGAATCTGCCGCTGTTTATCGGCGTGCAGACCGAAATATAATACGATACCTCCACCTCTATTTTCCCCCAAATAGATGACCCCGCCGGTTGACTTTACCCGGCGGGGTCGCTTACTTTTATGATTATATTTTACTGCCGATAATTTTTCAGCTCGTCCGCTTCTTCTATCTCTATCTCCGGGTCCTCTCCGAGAACCGGCGGCGCGGAGTCCGCGGCGGTCAGCTGCTTTATCCATTTTCGGCTCTTGAATCTTATCAGGCAGAGTAAGGATTTCGGCGTGTCCTCCGCGATATACATCGCAATTATCAGCACATAGAACGGAACGTCTGTCAAAAATCCGAGCGTGGTCACTATCGGTATACTAAATAAAAACAGCGCGCCTATGTCGAGGAACATTCCTATTTTCGTGTCTCCGCCGGCTCTGAATATGCCGACAACGAAGACATACGAGATGTTTCTGACTCCTATCCACAGCGAGTAGATGAGCAGGAGCGTCGACGTCATCTGCCGGGCGCCCTCCGTCTCAATGGGCAGTATCCGCAGCAGCGGATTGCGCAGGAATATCATGGCGACTCCCGTGAGCACTCCGAGCAGGGGAACGAGCTTTATGAACCGCTTGCCCATGGAGTAGGCCTCATCCGCCTTGCCGGCGCCGACCGCCTTGCCTGTCATTATCGAGCAGGCGTGGCAAATGCCGACGAAGAAGACGAAGGCTATCTGTTCTATCGAGCTGAATATCGTATATGCGGCGTAGTTTTCGCTGCCCTGACGCGCATAAACCATGGCATAGACATTGGTGCCCACTCCCCAGAGCAGCTCGTTGAGCATTATCGGGGCACAGACACGCAGGAACTTCTTGAAAAATTCGATATCCTTCTTAAAAAATTCGCCGATCGGCGCGTGGATGATATTCTTTTTCGCGTTGCCTATCACAAAGAGCAGCACCGCCTGAACGACCATGGCTATGGCCGTGGCGATCGCCGGAC
>ERZ780014.149-NODE-149-length-36793-cov-10.929_pt1 | contig 36793 bp, 28 predicted proteins | sample MGYA00511929_ERZ780014 | MGnify/ENA primary metagenome ERZ780014 (study PRJEB29588, sample SAMEA2155132) | human gut metagenome | biome: human gut; feature: human-associated habitat; material: faeces | place: Denmark | collected 2008/2010 ...
CAAAACGCAGAACTCCCGGAGTATGCGGTGCCATGTCGAAGATGTTTGTCGGAGGATGTTGATATTTTCTAGAAAAGTGCTGAAAGACAGGGGGAAAGCGGACACGATGTCCGCGTCAGCCGATTGTCGACATGGATGTCGACTGTAGGCGGCCCCGTCATGACGAGAACTACTCATCACTTTTCGTAGAAAATTCACATCCGGAGACCTTACATCGAGACATGTGTATCGCATGCTCCGGGAGTTCGTGGATTTTGCCAATGTATTCAACTAACTCTCAATTTAAAATAATGTCTGCTGCACGTATCTCTCGGGGAATTCATGCAGGTAAGTAAAGCATTCCTTCGGGGAACACAGCATACCATTCGCTACGCAGGTATTTTGAATCAGTGCCATAAGCTCTTTTGCATAAGGACTGGGAATATCGTAGGCATTTCCGTAGGTGCTGATATATTTTTGCCGGATGCTGGGGAAATCACGATCCAGCGCCTGATAGAAATATTCCCGGTCGCCTTCCCGCAGCGTGACACCAACATCGAACACCAGAATCCCCTGAACTCCTGCCAGCAGGCAATAATCAAGCAAGCCTTCTATATTCTCCCTGGTATCGTTAATAAAAGGAAGAATCGGTGTCATCCACACAAGAGTCGGTATTCCCAACTCTTTACATCTCATCAACACTTCAAAACGCTCTCTCGTAGTAGACACATGCGGTTCAATCTTACGGCACAGCTCCTCATCATAAGTAGTGAGCGTCATCTGCACGACTGCTTTGGCCTTCTTATTGATAGATTGCAGCAGATCGAGATCCCGAAGCACCAGATTGGATTTTGTGAGTACCGTAACGCCATATTCATACCGATCGATCAGTTCCAGACATTTTCTGGTCAATTGAAGCTTTTTTTCAGCGGGAAGATACGGATCGCACATGGCACCTGTACCGATCATGCATTTGTGCCGTTTTGAACGTAATGCCTGCTCCAGCAGTTCAGGAGCATTTTTCTTGACCTCGATATCTTCAAAGGCGTGTGTAAAACCGTAACATCTGCTGCGGCTGTCACAATAAATGCAGCCGTGGGAGCATCCGCGGTAAATATTCATTCCGTTATTCTGAGATAAAATCCCCTTCGCCTGGACAAAATGCATGGTAATATTCTCCCTCATTTGATTGTATAACTTTGTTTTTATATTAACATAGGAAAAGTGAGAAAACAAAAATAATTTTAACTAAAATTAAGCTAAAATAGCTAGCTAAATAAAGATAATAATGATACAATACAAGAACGGAGATTGGAAAAGCTTTACGATAAAACAATTATGGAAAGGAAAACTATTGATGCAGAAATTTGGTACAGAAAAATTTCATGGGGTGAATTTTGCGGTATTTCCGCACAAAGGCGTACTGGGATCTGGAGAAGCCAGAAAAAGTATGGAGGAAATGGCGCATAAGACCCACGCGAACTGGGTGATACTCACTCCCTCGGGGATGCAGGAAACCCCTTATAGCGAAGAAATTCATTTCGATGGGGAGAAAAGCTGCACGGATGAAGAACTGTGTGATATGATTCGCTTTGCGCAGAGTCTGGGATTAAAGGTGGCATTAAAGCCTACCGTGAATTGTGACAATGGTGTCTGGAGAGCAAGGATAAGCTTTTTTGATCATGATGTTCCCTGTGAACCGAAGTGGGGCAACTGGTTTGAAAGCCATATTGCTTTTCAGAAGCATTATGCACAGATCGCACAGCGGACAGGGTGTGAATTATTTCTTACAGGCTGCGAGATGACGATGACAGAGCACCGGGAGGCGGATTGGAGAAAGCTGATCGCAGAGGTCCGCACAGTATATGACGGGCCTGTCGGTTATAATTGTGACAAATACGGAGAAGATCATATTACATGGTGGGATGCAGTGGACGTGATCGCTTCCAGCGGATACTATCCCATCGATGATTGGGAGAATCAGTTGGATCGCATTGAAGAAGTAGTAAAAAAATACCAGAAGCCTTTTCTTTTCTCGGAGGCTGGATGCATGAATATCCATGGTTCCGCGCTGGTGCCGAATAACTGGGAACTGCAGGGCAAAGAGGATGATGCGGAACAGGCAGACTGGTATCTGGCAATGTTTTCTGCCTGCGAAAAACGGGATTGGGTGAAAGGCTTCGGAATCTGGGACTGGCCGGGAAGTATGGAAAGGAAGAGCCCTTATGCAGTCTGCGATCGCCCTGCGGAGGCTGTGATCGCCGAAGAATATAGCCGTTGTGCCAAGAATCGGTGATAAGAGAGCGAGACATCGAAAATCAGAACGACAGATAAAACAAAGCACAGGGAGGTATGGCAGAAAAATGGAGCAGCCAACAAAGATAGTCAGCGTAGCAGCATTGCCGCAGGTACGGGTGTTGGGACGCACCACGGGAACGGATGTGGTGAACTTATTCTGGACCGGCAGCGGAATAGAATTTATCTATACCGGCAGTGAAATTCAGGTGGAGGTAAATGCCGATTTCGACGCTTATGAACCGTGGCTTGCGGTGGAACTGAACGGTGTGCAGATCAGTAGAGTTCCGTTAAATAAAGGGAAAAACGAAGTGTGCCTGTTCCGGGGGATGACGGTAGGAAAACCGAAGCATGTACGGATTCTGAAAGAAGTACAGGCAATGCATCAGGATCCCGGGCATCTGTTACAGATTGTGGGATTGCAATATGCAGACGGTGAATTCCTGCAGCTGCCGGAGCCGAAGTACCGGCTGGAATTTGTGGGAGACAGCATTACCAGCGGAGAAGGTACGGTGGGAGCCGTCTATGAGGAAGATTGGATCAGTGCCTTTTTCTCTGCAATGAATACTTATCCCCGTATGGTGGCAGATGCATTATCCGCAGAGTATCGTGTGGTATCTCAGAGCGGCTGGGGAATTGTCACCGGATGGGATGGAAATGTGGAGAATAAGATTCCTCCGTTTTACACACAGGTCTGTGGCTTACTCACCGGGGAGAGGAATGCTTCTTTGGGAGCGTTGGAAGATTATGATTTCGAGGCATGGCAGCCGGATGCGGTCATTATCAATCTGGGAACCAATGATGTCACAGCGATTCAGTCTGCAGCGGAACTGGGGCAGGAATGGGCAGGAACAAGGGATATAGAAGAAGTTAAAGAAATCCTGACTACAGCCATCGGCGATTTCCTGAAAGTAGTGCGGGAAAGCAACCCCACAGCACAGATCATCTGGGGTTACGGTATGCTGGGAGACAACTTCCTGTCCGCCATCCGGGAAGCTGTGGAAGGCTATGCGGAGCAGACCGCCGATTCCCGGATACACTTTTTGCAACTTCCCGACACTACACCGGATACCGTAGGCAGCCGCCTGCATCCCGGCATGAAAGCCCATCAAATTACCGCGAAAGAGATCGAAACATATCTGCAAGAACTGTTATAGGAGAAATTTATAATTTCTTAAGAAAAATGTGACGTAAAATGTGACAATTCCGCGTTATATTGAAACCCGTAGAAAGTAATTCATTCGGAGGGACTGGCAATATGATGCAGGAAAATCGTTCGGGCAGACAGGCAGAGATCCATATAACGCAGATGCGGAGGAATCCGTATCTGGTGGATTATCAAACCGGGAAAAATACGGGCAGACATATAGGAAGGCGCATAGAACAACGACATCATAGTGCAGTGCCCCAGCAGGAAAACAGAATCCGCCAACAGAAACAGAAAACTGCGGCTGCTGTATCTGATGGAAACGTATGCAGAGACAATACCTGCAACACGCGCACAAGACAACGCCTGACGAGGGCGGAGAGACAGCGTCGCCGCAGACGGGCAAGAATCCGCAGATATATCCGGATGACTTTGCTTTGTGCAGAAATTCTGGTAGGAATCGTCGCATTGACAAAGCTTTTGAAGGTGCCTGCCAGTACTGCGGAAGCCAGCACACCGATGGAAGCAATAGATATGGCGCAGCAGGTGGGAAAAGGGACTGAGAATACCATGGGGACTAGGATCCAGGGACTGTCGGCGGAGACTTACGCAGCGCACCCTGACTGGACGGAGGATTTCCTCACGGTAAATGAATATTCCAGACCGGGAGATCCTTTGACGGAGGTGAATAATATTTTCGTGCATTATACTGCCAACCCCGGCACCAGTGCGGCACAGAACCGCAGTTATTTCGAACAGCTTAAGGACAATCATGAGCGCAGTGCCAGCGCGCATTTCATCATCGGCTATAACGGGGAGATCATCCAGTGTGTTCCTTTGGATGAGATCGCTTACGCGGTGCAGACCCGTAACGAGGATTCCATCTCTATCGAATGCTGCTATAAGGCGGACAACGGACAGTTCACTCAGGAGACCTACGATTCCCTGATCAGGCTGCTGAGTTGGCTGATCGATGCCTATGAACTGGAACCGGAGGATATTCTCCGCCACTATGACTGCGGTGGAAAAAAATGTCCCATATACTATACAGAGCATGAAGATGCCTGGGAGCAGTTAAAAGAGGATGTCAAAAATCTATAGAGAATTACGTGATCACAAGACACGAAGAGAGGAACTTTTTCCAAAAGGAAAGGTTCCTTTTAGTTTATCTTGTTTTAAGAATACAAGTTTGTTAGAATAGACGCATACGGAATACGATTTCCTTTTCAAAGGGAAAAGTGTTGCAGACAAGGCCCTAAGGGGCAGAAATGAGGAGCAAAATGAATTATTTATCACCTTCAATTCTTTCGGCGGATTTCTGGAAGCTGGGAGAAGATATCAAAGCTGTGGAAGGAGCCGGAGTGCCCTGGCTGCATGTGGATGTGATGGATGGGCTGTTCGTTCCGTCGATCTCTTACGGAATGCCTGTCTTGAAGGCAGTGAGACCCCACACAGACATGTTCCTGGATGTACATCTGATGATCGAGAAGCCGGAGCGTTATGTGGAAGAGTTCGCTGCCTGCGGCGCGGATCTGGTGAATTTCCATCTGGAAGCCACAGAGGATGTGAAGGGATGCATTGATAAAATACGTGCCACCGGTAAAAAGGTCGGCATCACCATCAAACCCGCCACCCCGGCAGAGACCGTGGAGCCTTATCTGGAACTGGTGGATATGGTACTGGTCATGACCGTGGAGCCCGGTTTCGGCGGACAGAAGCTGATCCCGGAATGCCTGGACAAGGTAGCGGTGATCCGCAAAATGATCACGGACAGAGGACTTACTACCGATCTGGAAGTAGACGGCGGCATTCATCTGGACAACGTAGCGCTGGCACTTGATGCGGGAGCCAATGTTATCGTGGCAGGCTCTGCTGTGTTCAAGGATGACATCGCAGCCAATGCGAAGGCTTTTCTTGCGAAGATGCAGTAACATAGCCATAGGCGGGAATGAGGTAGGGAACGTCTTACGGAAGGCGTAGACTGCCGACAGACGGTGACGGAAGGACAGACAGACGTCTGCGGAATGGAGAGTAATATGGAGTTACAGATACTACACGCAATACAGGGAATTCATCAGGAATGGCTGACAGAGATCTTACGTTTTTTTACCACGATCGGTGAAAGCGGTTTGGTATGGATCGTTATTGCAATCGTCCTGACATGTATACCGAAGACCAGAAAATGTGGTCTGACTATGATGATCGCAATGGCTATTACTTATCTGGTGGGAAATTTGTTCTTGAAAAATGTGATTGCCAGACCCCGGCCCTGCGCAGTCGACAACAGTGTCATATTGAAGATCCCGTTTCCCTCCGAATATTCTTTTCCTTCGGGACACAGCTCCAATGGATTCGCCGGTGCAGTGACGATCTTCTGCTATTATCGCAGAGCGGGACTCTTAAGTCTGCTCATGGCGGCACTTATTGCATTTTCCAGACTTTACTTCTTCGTTCATTACCCGACGGATATCCTGGGTGGAATCTTATTGGGAACGCTGGATGCACTATTGGCGGTCTGGCTTGTGAGGCACTTGGAGAACTGGGCGGATGCGCAGTCTGCATCGAACGCAGATAAATCTGAACACGTGCAGGAAAAATAAAATAACGGGACGAAACCGGGATCAGACGGAAAGGGCAAAAACGATGATGAACAGCAGAACGTTATGGAATGATAATTGGTATTTTGCCAAAACAGCATTAGGTGTGAACTGGGAAGACAGGCAGATCTGGGAAGCCAAAATGCAGCCGGTGGATCTGCCCCATGACTGGTTGATCTATGATACGAAGAATCTCTATGAAGACAGCATCGGCTGGTATCGGAAGAACTTTGCCTATGCCCCGGATAAAACAGGAAATGATGACCGTGTCATCCTCCGCTTTGAAGGTGTCTACATGGATTCTTCTATTTATGTAAACGGTGAGCACCTTGGTGACTGGAAATACGGCTATTCTACCTTTGACTGGGATATTACGGATGCTTTACATGAGGGAGAGAATGAAATCGTTCTGCGTGTTGTATTTCAGGCGCCCAACAGCAGATGGTACAGCGGTGCAGGAATCTACAGGAATGTGTGGATGATCCGGCTGCCGGAGACACATATTCCTCTGGACGGCATCTACACATCTTCTGTTGAGACGAACAAGGGTTATGACCTGACTATCGACACGGAACTGGAATGGGGAACAGATAGTGGAAATTATGAACTGGAATACTGTCTGCGAGATACTGATAACAGCAAAAGTCCCATAGAAACAGAAACCTCGGAGCTCTTCCGGGTAAAACAGCCCCTCACCTGTGGACAGAACAAGATATCCATGACGATCCCTGTGGATAATCCGAGGAAATGGGACATTACGGATCCTTACTTATATGATCTGCAGGTATGCCTGTGGAGAGAGCAGGAGACTAACAGCCGGGAACTATGTCAGCAGGAACATTTCCGTATCGGCTTTCGCACCATACAATTTGATCCTGACAGGGGTTTTTTATTAAATGGCAGGAAGATCCGACTGAACGGTACCTGTGACCATCATGACCTCGGAGCGTTGGGAGCGGCTTTCCACAAGGAAGCCATGCGCCGTAAGTTCAAACTCATGCGTTCCATGGGTGTCAATGCCCTGCGGACTTCTCACAACATGCCGGCAGTGGAAGTGATGGAACTGGCGGACGAGATGGGCTTTCTGGTATTGTCCGAAGCCTTCGACATGTGGGAGATGGCCAAGAATCCATATGATTACGCCAGATTTTTCAAGGATTGGATGGAAAAGGATGTCCGCAGCTGGATCCGTAGGGATCGCAATCACCCTTGCATTATTATGTGGAGCATCGGTAACGAGATCCCAGACACCCATGCGGATGCCCACGGACAGGAGATCACCGGAAGCCTCATTGCCGCGGTCAGAAAGTGGGACTACCGTAATGTGGCACCTGTGACCATCGGTTCGAACTATATGCCATGGGAAAACGCACAGAAATGTGCAGATATCGTGAAGCTGGCGGGATATAATTACGCGGAAAAATATTATGAAGAGCACCATAAAAAGTATCCGGACTGGATCATTTACGGAAGTGAGACTTCTTCTGTCGTACAGAGCCGCGGCATCTATCATTTCCCGCTGGATCGGGCGACACTGATCGAAGCAGACGAACAGTGCTCCGCTCTGGGTAACAGTACTACCAGCTGGGCAGCCCAAAATACGGAATACTGTATCATTATGGACAGAGATACCCCCTATTCCTGTGGACAGTTCATCTGGACAGCTATTGACTACATCGGTGAGCCGACACCTTATCAGACGAAAAACAGCTATTTCGGGCAGATGGATACAGCGGGATTTCCGAAGGATTCCTACTATCTCTTCCGCGCAGAGTGGACAGATGTGAAAAAAGATCCTATGATTCATGTCTACCCTTATTGGGACTTCAATCCGGGGCAGCAGGTGGATGTGCGGATCACCAGCAATGCTCCGGAGGTGGAACTGTTCGTAAACGGCGTATCACAGGGAAGGCGGCAGATCGATCATGAAAAGGGAACGGTGTTGCAGCCTTCCTGGAAAGTACCTTATGTGCCCGGCAGTATCTGTGCTGTGGCTTACGATGAGACCGGCAGAGAGATTGCCAGACAGGAGAGACATTCCTTTGGCAACACCGATCATTATGTATTAAAAGCAAACAAAACCACTCTGCGTGCCGATGGCGAAGATATGATCTTCCTGGAGATCGCGGCAGAAGATAAGGACGGTTATCCCGTGGAAAATGCCTCCGATTATGTGAGAGTGACCGTGGAAGGTGCCGGAAGACTGATAGGACTGGATAACGGTGATAGTACTGACTACGATTCCTATAAGGGAACCGTCCGCAAGCTGTTCCAGGGGAAGCTTCTGGCGATGATCGCTGCGAAAACGATCCCCGGAGAGATTCGTGTGACCGTGGAGGACGTATGGACAGCCACGGCGAGCATGACCGATGAAACCGTCACCGGAACGGCCGCGGCAGTAGTCGAGACTTCGGACAATACGGCAGCTGCCGGGCACCGCACGGCGACAGTGACGCTTCATGCTATCGAAGCACAGATCCGTCCCGGTATCTGTGCAACGGAAGAAAACAGAGAATATCCGCCTGCCTTTGTGGAACCCGGATTCGTGCCGGTACGCAAGCTGGAACTGAGCGCAGCCGCAACGACGCTGACACCGGAAAACCCTTCTGTACTGCTGCATACCTGTATTTATCCTATGGAAGCCACTGACCGTAAGCTTCTGTGGAGCATTACGGATGCCACGGGTATTCCCAGCCCGATCGCAAAGCCGGAAGAGCTTCCGGACGGCGAAGGCATCCGTATCACAGGCATCAGTGACGGAAGTTTCCAGGTGAGATGTATGTCCTGCAACGGTACCCCTTCTGTGAAAATGATCTCACAGCTGGAGTTTCAGGTGGAGGGAATGGGACAGACGTTTCGGTCACCTTATGAACCGGTTACTGCTATTTCCTATGACACAAGTTTTGGCGGGGATGTGAGCCGCGGTGTGGAGAACAGTGCCGGAACGGATAAAGCACAGCCTACCGGTCTGGTTTATAGATCCGTAGATTTCGGCGAATTCGGAAGTGATGAGATCACGCTGGCTATTTTTGCGAATGATAATGACCCTCACAGAATTCAAATCTGGGAGGGAGAACCCAGGGAGAATGCATCCGGATTCGGAGAGACGGGAGAACTTGTCGGAGAAGTCACCTATCAGAAGCCCGGCATCTGGGAGGTCTTCCAACCGGAGACATTTACACTGTCCCGGAGACTGAAAGGCGTGGTAAATCTGACAATTGTGTCGGAAGATAAATTTTTCCTGAAGGAGTTTCATTTTACCAGACAGGAGAAAGCTTATGCGAGACTGTCTGCCCTCACAGACGGCGTTACTTATGGAGACAGCTTTGTGAGAACCGCGGATGCCATTGAACAGATCGGCAACAATGTTTCTCTGGAATTTGCGGATATGGACTTTGGAACAGATGCTTCTGACAGTATCGTCATATGCGGAAGGACACCTCTGCAGCACAATACGATACAGTTGCGATTCAGTAATGGGGAGACGCAGGTACTACCCTTCCCGCATAGCGGGGAATATCGTGAGATGCGATTCCCGATACAGAAAGTGACCGGAGAACAGAAGGTGACATTTGTCTTCCTACCGGGCTGTAATTTTGATTTCAAATGGTTCCGGTTTGAAAAAAGTGGATTGGAGGAGTAAAAGAAAATGATGAGCAGATGGAACAGAAAATTATGGGCATTGATACTTGCAGCAGGGATGACAGTATCTCTGGCTGCCTGCGGAGGAAACGACCAGGCAGCAGGCGGTGCATCCGCGGGTACCCAGGATGGGACTGCCGCCCAACAGAACCAGAGCACGGGCAGCAATATCGACAACGCCGGCAGTATTGTAACGTTAGCGCAGGATGCCCGGGCACTGCAGATCATAGACGACAACTACCGCACCTACTACGAGCTTTTTGTTTATTCCTTCTATGACAGTGACGGTGACGGCATCGGTGACCTGCAGGGAGTCCTGGACAAGCTGGACTACCTGAATGATGGTGACGATACGACGGATACGGACTTAGGGATCAACGGCATCTGGCTCATGCCGGTAATGCCCTCCACGACCTATCATAAATACGACACTACGGATTACGAGAATATTGATCCGCAGTACGGTACCCTGGATGATTTCCAAAAGCTGCTGACAGCCTGCCATGACCGTGGGATCCGTGTGATCCTGGATCTGGCGATGAACCATTCTTCCAGTAGGCATCCATGGTTTTTACAGGCAACGGAGTATCTGAAAAATCTGCCGGAGGGAGCTGAGCCTGACTCCTCAGAATGTCCTTATATAGATTATTACCATTTTTCAAGGGAAGCCCAGAGCGGATATGCGCAGGTAAATGGGGCAGACTGGTATTATGAAGCAAGATTTTGGGACGGCATGCCGGATCTGGATCTGCAGAATGAAGAGGTGCGCCGGGAATTTGAGCAGGTGGCGGACTTCTGGCTGGATATGGGCGTGGATGGTTTCCGCCTGGATGCGGTGAAGGAATACGTCACCGGCTCTGTGGAAGACAATGTCGAGATTTTAAGCTGGTTTGCCGATTATGTCCATGGCAAGGACCCGGAGAATTATCTGGTGTGTGAATGCTGGACAGATCAGAATACCTATGCGCAATATTACGCGAGCGGCGTGGACAGCATGTTTGATTTTACCTTCGCTGACAAGTCCGGAATCATCGCAAATGTGGTAAATGGCAAGGCATCCGCGGCATCCTATGCAAAGAATCTGGAAGCGGAGCAGGCTATGTATGCGCAATACAATCCGGATTACATCAATGCCCCTTTTTACACGAATCATGATATGGGGCGGAGCACAGGCTACTATGCCGGGGAAAACAGTGAGGCACAGACGAAGCTTGGCAATGCCCTGAATCTGTTGTCCGGTGGAAGTGTCTTCCTCTACTATGGGGAGGAACTGGGAATGAAGGGCTCCGGCAAGGATGAGAATAAGCGTGCTCCCATGTACTGGAGCAAGGATGACAAAGCGGAAGGCATGTGCAAGGGACCTGCGGATATGGAAGATTTTCAGATGAAATTCGACAGTCTGGAAGAACAGCAGGAGGATCCGGATTCCATTTACAATTATGTAAAACAGGTGATCCGTATCCGGAACCAGAATCCCGCTATTGCCAGAGGCACCACCACTTATCTGGAGCAGTATTCCGGGGAGCAATGCTTTGCCCTGACAAGAAGCTATGAAGACAGTACTTTATTACTGTTGGGCAATACTTCTGCGGAGCCTGCAAGTGTGGACCTGTCCGGACTTACCGTTGGTAACACCGCAGCAGAGGATCTGGTGCTGCTTGGAGAGCTTTATACCGGAGAGGAGAGCGCCAAACGCGAAGGAACTGCGGTCACACTTCCGGCATACTCCATTTTGGTACTGGGGGGGAAAGAGGATCTGTAATGAACAGTAATGAGACAAAACTGCATTGACAGTCCGGATTTCCTGTGCTACTGTAAGAATACGCAAATGCAATGAGGAAGAGAGTATTTATCATAGAAGTTTTACAGAGAACATTCCGCAAGGCTGAGAGGAATGGAACGGACAGATAGAGAAGATGGCTTCTGAGCGGCGCACCGAACGGATACCGGAACAGAATAGGAACGGTAGAAGCAAGGCTGCGACAGGATCCGCCTGTTACAGCGGATAGGGTTACGGACCCGAAGAGGTCTGTGCTGTGAGGTACAGACGAAGAGAAGTGGTAACACGAGATAACGCTCGTCTTCTTGAAGAACTTTATGTTCTTTTAGAAGATGGGCTTTTATTTTTAAGAAAAGGAGAATCAGATTTATGGAAAGCAAAGGAAAATATTATCTTACAACTGCCATTGCCTATACGTCCGCCAAGCCCCATATCGGTAATAACTACGAGATCGTACTGGCTGACAGCATTGCACGTTTCAAGAGAAAAGAAGGTTATGATGTTTTCTTCCAGACCGGTACCGATGAGCACGGTCAGAAGATCGAACTGAAGGCAGAGGCAGCCGGTATCACACCCAAGGAGCATGTGGACAAGATTGCCGGTGTCATCCGCGGACTGTGTGATCTGTTAAATATTTCTTATGATAAGTTCATCCGTACTACCGATGAGGATCATGAGAAGCAGGTACAGAAGATATTCAAACGTCTCTATGATCAGGGTGATATTTACAAGGGGGCCTATGAGGGAATGTACTGTACTCCCTGTGAGTCTTTCTGGACGGAGTCCCAGCTGGTAGACGGCAAGTGCCCGGACTGCGGCGGTGTGGTAAAGCCTGCCAAGGAGGAGGCTTACTTCTTCCGTATGAGCAAGTATGCGGACAGACTGATCAAGCACATTAATGAGCATCCCGAGTTCATTCAGCCCGTATCCCGTAAGAACGAGATGATGAACAACTTCCTGCTTCCCGGCTTACAGGATCTGTGCGTATCCCGTACTTCCTTCACCTGGGGTATCCCTGTGACTTTCGATCCCAAGCATGTTATCTATGTATGGCTCGATGCGCTTACCAATTACATCACCGGTATCGGCTACGATGCAGATGGCAACAGCACCGAGCAGTACAAGAAGCTGTGGCCCGCAGACCTGCACCTGATCGGTAAGGATATCATCCGGTTCCATACCATCTACTGGCCTATTTTCCTGATGGCACTGGGCGAGCCTCTGCCGAAGCAGGTATTTGGACATCCCTGGCTTCTCATGGGCGGCGGCAAGATGAGTAAATCCAAAGGAAATGTGGTCTATGCGGATGACCTGGTAGATTATTTCGGCGTGGATGCGGTACGCTACTATGTACTGCACGAAATGCCTTTTGAAAACGATGGCAACCTGACCTGGGAGCTGGTAGCAGAGCGTACCAATTCCGATCTGGCCAACACCCTGGGCAACTTGGTGAACCGAACCATCTCCATGAGCAACAAATACTTTGGCGGTGTGGTAGAGAATAAAAACGCTCAGCTGACCGAGAATGACGCGGCAGTGGATGCGGATCTGAAACAGACCGTGACCGGTACCTATGCAAAAGTTGTGGCAAAGATGGAAGAACTGCGTGTGGCAGATGCCCTGACCGAGATCTTCGGTATCTTCAAGCGCTGCAATAAATACATTGACGAGACAGAGCCCTGGGTACTGGCGAAGGACGAAGCCAAGGCAGACCGCCTGGCAACCGTACTGTATAATCTGGTGGAAGGCATCATCATCGGAGCTTCCCTGTTAGAGCCCTATATGCCCGAGACAGCAGAGAGAATTGCAAAACAGCTGAACACCTCTCTGCGAGATTTTGACCAGCTGGAGCAGTTCGGTCTGTATGAGAGCGGCAGCAAAGTAACCGACCAGCCCGAAATCCTCTTCGCACGTCTGGATATGAAGGATGTAGCGAAAAAAGAGGCAGAGCTGGAAGAAGCCATGATCAAGGCAGCAGCGGAGCATGAAGCGGAAGAAGCAAATGCAGAAGCCGAAAAAGCAGAGCAGGAAGCCATTGATATCGAGCCCAAGGCAGAGATCGAATATGACGATTTCGCGAAAATGCAGTTCCAGGTAGGCGAGATCATCTCCTGTGAGGCAGTGCCTAAGTCCAAGAAGCTTCTGTGCAGCCAGGTAAAGATCGGCAGTCAGGTACGTCAGATCGTTTCCGGCATTAAGGCACATTACAGTCCCGAGGAAATGGTAGGCAAAAAGGTTATGGTACTGGTGAATCTGAAGCCCGCGAAACTGGCAGGAGTATTGTCCGAGGGCATGATCCTGTGTGCAGAAGATGATGAAGGCAACCTCGCGTTGGTAACACCTGAGAAAAATATGCCGGCAGGAGCAGAGATCTGCTAAAACAGTTCAGCCATGAACCGTGCGGATGTAATGGTTACTATTTTACAAAAAAAGCAATATAGGACTTAAAATTTTATATAAAATGATATATAATGAATAGGATGCAGAAGCATATGGCTGTAAATGGACATTTGTTTTATGCGTCCTATGATTTTCTGCAACCAAGGAGGTCTTATGATCAAGGAAGAATTCTACTTTGACTCCCGGGACGGTGAGAACCGTATCCATGCAGTGCGATATACACCCGATGACGGTAACGTAAGAGGCATCGTGCAAATCGTGCACGGAATGGCAGAATACGTGGAACGCTATGAAAATCTGGCAGAATTTCTGACGAAGAGAGGAATCCTTGTCACCGGTGAAGATCATCTGGGACATGGAAAATCTGTTTCAGAGGGTGGATCTTTCGGTTACTTTTGCGAGCAGGATCCTGCGACGGTAGTAGTCCGGGATGTACATCGTCTGAAGAAGATCACGGAAGAACAATATCCGCAGGTGCCTTATATTATTCTGGGACACAGCATGGGATCTTTTATTGCCAGAAATTATCTGTGCCGTTACGGCAGCGGAATAGGCGGTGCGGTCATCGTAGGTACGGGAATGCAGTCGGCGGGGCTGATCTTTGCCTCAAAAGCCATGGCGGGAATACAGAAGCTGTTCTGCGGTTCGAAGCATGTCAGCCATTTTATTGATAAGGCTGCCTTCGGAGGCTATAACAAACGAATTGATTCTCCCAGAACTTCCAGTGACTGGCTCAGCCGGAATACGGAGAATGTGGACCGCTATATCGAAGACGAACTGTGCGGATTTACCTTTACCGTGAACGGTTTTCAGACTCTGTTTGAACTGATCCGCAGATTGCAGAAGCAGGAGAATCTGGAAAAGGTTCCCCAGAACCTGCCGATTCTTATGGTATCCGGAGCGGAAGACCCTGTGGGAGATTACGGTAAGGGTGTTCATAAGGCATGTGACTCTCTGAAGAGAGCCGGAGTGAAGAACATTACCGTGAAGCTATACGAGAATGACAGACATGAACTCCTGAATGAAGACGACGCTGAGGTGGCAATGGAGGACATCTGGCAGTGGATCTGCAAGGAGATTCCGGGGATCGCCTGAGAACAGAGGCTTCCCTGATCCTGAATCGGAGAGACGGTGCAGTATGGCAGATATGGTGAATGGCTATGAGATCAGATGGGCAGAGGACAAAGACTGGATCCCTGCCATGCATATGATCTGGAAGACTTTTTTGAAATATGAGGCGGTGGATTATACAGAGGAGGGAATCCGTAATTTTCATGAATTCATTACGGATGAACACCTCTATAAGTCGTTCCGGCAGGGAAGATATCAGATGATGGTGGCTTTGGATGGCGCCAGGATCATCGGAGCGGCTTCTGTGCGGAACTACAATCATTTGTCGCTTCTTTTCGTGGACGAAGAATATCATCACAGAGGTGTTGGCCGGAGTCTGATGGGAAGAATGTGCGAATATCTGAAAAAAGAGGCGGGGGAACGGTATATGTCGCTGAAGGCAGCTCCATATGCCGTGGATTTCTATCGGAAACTGGGATTTCATGCAGTGCATGAGGAGGAAGCTTTTTCGGGGATCCGCGTAACACCGATGGAAAAGTTCTTATAAATTAAGCAAACGAAAAGGATATGACGTAAATGAAGATTTTTGACCTGGACAGTCCGTTAATGAATGTACTCAATAAAATGGCAGACCTGATGTGGCTGAACATTCTGACTCTGATCTGCTGTATTCCCATTATTACTGCAGGAGCGGCATTTACCTCCATGCATTATGTGGCACTGAAGATCGTGCGCAATGAGGAAAGCTATATTACCAGAAGCTTTTTCAAATCATTTAAGACAAATTTCCGCCAGGCTACTCTGATCTGGCTGATGATCCTGCTGATAGCAGCAGTACTGGGTGGAGATTATTACATTATTACCAAATCCGGAATACAGTTCAGCAGCGTGCTGGTGGTTCTGATCATGGCTGCTGCAGTGCTTGTGATCTGCACGACATTGTATGTATTCCCGGTACTTGCCAAATTCGACAATACGATCATGGGAACCATCAGAAATGCTTTTATTATGAGCATTCTGCAGCTGCCCAAGACATTGGTAATGCTCGTAATGGCATTTTTTCCGCTGATCATATACCTGGTATCTTTACGACTGATACCGATCATCTTTCTGTTTGGCTTTTCTCTGCCGGCATATGCATCCGCAATGTTATATAATAAGTTTTTCCAAAAACTGGAAGACCAGCTTCTGTCAGAACAGGAGCCGGCACCGGAAGTATCACCGGAAGAGGATGAAAGAGTATTTCATGATGAGATCGATGAAAGCATTAAGATAGAGGATAAGTAGCAAGGTCGCCTGCCGGGCCGGGGTCTGATGGCGGAGACTCTAAAGACAGCAGATAAGAGGTGTTCAGAGTATGCAGAAGAGAAAAATATGGGAAAATTTCCTCCAATGGGTTCTGCCATGTGTATTGTTAGTCATCGCACTGGTCCTGAGCATATATGACTTTAATAATAAGATGGAAATAGCAATACAGACAGTTGTGGATGATCAGGCGGAACAGATCGGACTTTATTATGCTGCCGGGGTAGAGGATAAACTGAAAGCGCTGGGAAATATCACGGATGCGGTTGCGTCGATCATGGCCGCCCGCCTGGACAGAGGTGAGGCGTTCGTGAATGAGAAGCTGGATACGCTGATGAAGGCAAGTGATGCATATATGGTTGTATACTGTGCAACCAACGGCACGGGCTTTCTGAATGACAGACGGCAGATCGATATGACAGAACTGAATTACTATGATAGTATCCTTGGTGAAACACCGCATTATCTGTTTACCAGGTCGGACGGGATCAACGGACAGATGGCTTTCATCTATGTATGTCCTATTACAAATTCCGGAAATGTAAATGGATACCTGCTCAGTTATATGGAGCCGGCAGAGATGTCTGATTTCTTTGAGAATTCCGTATACGGAGACAAGGCATTTTTCTCTTTGGTCGATCGCAACGGAACCATTATGGCATGCTATGGAGCGACACAAGGAACGAAAATTTTACAAAACGATTTCTGGAATTCCTTAAAAGGGGTAGCAGAGAGTCTTGGAAGTTGGACACTGTTTGACAGACAACAGCAGAAGGGCGACAATGGGATACTGCATGTCAATGAGAACGGCGTAGGTAAGATTCTCTGTCATTTTCCCATTGCGGACACAGCCTGGAATCTGGTGGTAGGCATCGATGAATCCTATCTGTCCGGTATTCAACAGTCCTTCCGTGGTCCTATTGTGGATCTGATCGTCAAGATCAGCATATCGATTGCAGCAGCCCTTATTGTGATCACGGTGATCAATGTGCTGGTACGAATAAAGGTCTCGGAACACAGCAAAGTCCTGGAAGACAAGGCAGACACCGATCTGCTGACTGATCTGAACAACAAGATGGCCACAGAGCGTAAGATTCGTGAATATATGGAACAATATCCGGATAAGCAGGGGGTATTGTTCGTTCTGGATGTAGATAATTTCAAGAAGATCAACGACACCATGGGACATGCCTTTGGAGATGAAGTGCTCCGGAACCTGGCAGTGCGCCTGCAGTCCATGTTCCGAGCAACGGACATTGTGGGCCGTACCGGTGGTGACGAGTTCATGGTATTTCTCAAGGACATCCGTGATATTACCATGATCGAACGGGAAGGAAAGAAGATCGAACAGTTTTTCCACCAGTTTGAAGTCGGAGAATATGTGAAGTATTCTGTTACAGCCAGCGTGGGAGCAGCAGTGTTCCCCGGAGACGGCAATACCTTTGAAAATCTGTACAAATCCGCGGATAATGCGTTATATGTGTCAAAAAGACGTGGAAAAAATCAGCTTACGTTCTACAAAAAGCCGGAAAAAGAGACACAGTAGAGACCACCTTGTGGAAAATGTCCAAGAAATAGAAACAGATTTGTTCAATCTGACAAGCATTTAAAAAAAAAGAAAAGTTTATAAGCAATTCATACAATATGATTCAAAATCTTTGTGAAATAGTGGTATGGCACATTTTCGTGAATTTCGTTATACTGATTTCAGATTCAAACGAGACATATCGTTTCACAATGAGAGAAAGTAACATTGTAAATATGAAAGGAGTATTTTCAAATGGCAAGTTTATCTTTAAAGAATGTCTGCAAAGTATATCCTAACGGTTTTGAAGCTGTTAAGGATTTCAACCTTGAGATCGCAGATCAGGAGTTCATCATTTTCGTAGGTCCTTCCGGATGTGGTAAGTCCACCACTCTTCGTATGATCGCAGGTCTGGAAGATATCTCTTCCGGTGAACTGAAGATCGGTGACAGAGTAGTTAATGATGTAGAGCCTAAGGACAGAGATATCGCAATGGTATTCCAGAACTATGCTCTGTATCCTCATATGTCCGTATATGACAACATGGCATTTGGTCTGAAGCTGAGAAAAGTTCCCAAGGATCAGATCGACAAGATGGTTAAGGAAGCAGCTAAGATCCTGGATCTGACTCCGCTGCTTGATCGTAAGCCCAAGGCTCTGTCCGGTGGTCAGAGACAGCGTGTTGCTATGGGACGTGCAATCGTTCGTAACCCTAAGGTATTCCTGATGGATGAGCCTCTGTCCAACCTGGATGCTAAGCTGCGTGTACAGATGCGTATCGAGATCGCTAAGCTGCATCAGAGACTGGGCACCACCATCATTTACGTTACACATGACCAGACCGAGGCTATGACCCTTGGTACCAGAATCGTTGTTATGAAGGACGGCGTTATCCAGCAGGTAGATACTCCTCAGAACCTGTATGAGAAGCCTTGTAACCTGTTCGTAGCAGGATTCATGGGATCTCCGCAGATGAACTTCTTAGATGCTACTGTTAAGGTAGAAGGCGACATCGCTAACCTGGTAATCGCAGGCCACAGCATTCCTCTTCCTCCCGCTAAGTCCAAGAAGCTGATCGATGGCGGTTACGATGGAAAGGTTGTTACCTTCGGTATCCGTCCTGAGGATGTATATGATTCTGAGATGTACATTGAGACCTCTCCTCAGAGCGTATTTACCTCTACCATCAAGGTTTACGAGTTACTTGGTGCAGAAGTATATCTGTACTTCGATCTTGACGAGTTCCCTATGACCGCAAGAGTAGATTCTCGTACCACTGCAAGACCCGGCGATACCGTTAAGTTCGCTCTGGATGTTGAGAAGATCCACGTATTCGACAAAGAGACCGAGCAGGTTATTACCAACTAGTCTTAATCAGAAATTTCAAGACCCTGTCTGTGATTACAGACAGGGTCTTTTTTCAGCATTTTGCTTGCACCAAATGCACAAATCCTTTATACTAAACATATATAGTGCTGCCAATCCCACGATATGCGAATAGAGGGGAAGGATTGTGGGACATAGTTAAAAGGCGAGACTGCTTGCAGAGGGGCTTTTTGGTTATGAGTAGAGCAAGCGGATATGAAATATTACAGAAAGGCGTGGACAATATGATTACAGGCCAGATTATACAGACAAGCATTGATGAATTGAAAGCAATCACAAAAGTTGACCTCGGAGTCTATGACCTGAACGGATCCGAAGTGGCATCTACCATGGAGAGAGATGACATTACGACCGATCTGATCACAGGATTTGCAGCATCCCCTGCGGACAGTCAGGTGATCGGAGTGCATCATCTTCTGAAGATCCGTGATGAAGGTGAACTTTTATACGTGCTGGTTGCCCGCGGAATGACGGACGATGTGTATATGGTGGGCAAGATTGCCGTCAGCCAGATTCAGAATCTCGTCATTGCCTATAAAGAGCGTTTTGACCGGAACAACTTCTTCCAGAATCTGTTACTGGATAATTTGTTGTTGGTAGATATCTACAACAGAGCGAAGAAGCTTCATGTGGAAGTAACTTGTCCCAGAGCGGTATATCTGATCGAGACGAAGGATGAGAAGGACGGTATTGTATCGGAAGTGCTTAAGAGCATGTTCTCACCCCAGTCGGGAGATTATGTGACTGCTGTAGACGAATCCAGCCTGATCCTGATCAAGTCTGTGGAGAATACTACAACGCCGCAGGCATTGCACGAACTGGCAGAGACTATTGTGGCCATGATGAATGCGGAAGCATTGTTGGATGTAAAAGTTGCATACGGTACTGTGGTACAGGAACTGAAGGATGTCTCCAAGTCCTACAAGGAAGCTAAGATGGCACTGGATGTAGGCAAGATCTTCTATGCAGAGAAAAAAGTCATTGCCTATAGCACTTTGGGAATCGGACGACTGATCTATCAGCTGCCGGTGAATCTGTGCAAGATCTTCATCGAAGAGATCTTCGGAGACAATGTACCCTACGATCTGGACGAAGAGACATTGAATACATTGAACAAGTTCTTTGAGAACAATCTGAATGTGTCGGAGACTTCCAGACAGCTGTTCGTACACCGCAATACGCTGGTGTATCGTATTGAGAAGATCCAGAAGAGCACCGGACTGGACCTGCGCAGCTTCGATGATGCATTGACCTTCAAGATCGCATTGATGGTCGTTAATTATATGAAATATCTGGACAACCAGGCATATTAAGGACAACCCCCTGCATAAAGATAGTTAGAATACTTTATGCGGGGGGATTTTTATGTCATATCGGAAACAGATCAGTTATCTGGAATTACAGGAAAACGGGCAGCGAATCCGAAGTGCGGGATATGCGAGGTTGGAAAGCCTGGATAAAGAAGAAATTTTGACAGTGCAGCTGAATGGACAGGAAATCGTGTCCGGTAAGGGGATACTGCTGTATTTGCAATGGGAAAGCGGGGAACAGCAGCTGTGCGAAATGACGACAGATCAAGGAAGAGCTTCTTGTGAGAAAAGGATTCCATTGGAAAAAGAGAGGGAGCAGATACTTGGGATACGCATTCCGCTGGAAAGGAATTGTGCCATCGTTGGGAAATTCGAAGGAACCGGAGATACCAAAAAGAAATCTGTGCCAAAGCCGGAAAACGTGATGAAAAGCGAAGAACCGAAGCTGATAGAGAAGAAAGCAGAGGTAACAGCGGAAGCAGCCATTCCCATGGAGACAGGAAAACGGCAAGCACAAACGGCAAAGGAATCCGCTGCCGTTACGGAACACACCCTGCACATGAAAGATACCAAATGGGAGCAGTTAAGCAGCATTTACCCACACATTCATCCCTTCCGGGATGCCAGAGAATTTCTCTCCGTGGGACCGGAGGATTTCGTGGTCCTGCGGGAACGCTGTTATCAGATGACCCATAACAGCTTTTTACTGCATGGATATTACAATTACAGACATTTGCTGTTACTGCGGCAGGAAGCAGCCGGGCAGGCAAAGTATTACATAGGAGTTCCGGGAAACTTTTACGAACGGGAGAAACAGGTCGCGAGAATGTTTGGCTTTGAGAGCTTTGAAGGAGCCAGAGAACCGGCTTGGGAAGGAGACTTCGGATATTATCTGATCTCGGTGGAACTGTGAGAGGATCACAGTCCCCTTTCATCGAATTCCGGAATAAAGCTTTCACTGGCGGCCGTTCCTTCCTGATGAAAACCTCGTTCGATGCCGATCCGCTCTGCAAATCGCAATACCCGGTCGTATTCTTCCGGCGTTACGGTACGATTCAGCACCTCAATGTCCGCTACCTGTGGCAGAGGTGTATACTGATTCATAATGCTGATATAAATATGATCTCCATAGGTCTCATGGAGATAGCGCAGGATTTTTTTGGAATCCTTTGTCTGTCCGGGCAGAAGCAGATGGCGGACGATCATCCCGTGCTGCATTAATCCGGTATCTTCATCGATGACAGAATCCCCCACCTGGCGATACATTTCCGAAATGGCTGCACAGGCAGTTTCAAAATAATCCGGAGCATGGGAATACGCAGTGGAAAGTTCCGGGGAAAAATATTTCAGATCCGGAAGATAAATATCCACCAGCCCTTCCAGATGGCGCAGTGCCTCCGGAGATTCATAGCTGCCGGTATTGTATACAATGGGAAGATGCAGCCCCTGCTGTTTTGCCTGCTCCAGTGCAATAACGATCTGCGGCAGAAAATGAGTCGGGGTGACGAGGTTGATATTATTGGCCCCCTGTTCCTGCAATTGCAGAAAGATTTCCGCCAGATGCTCCGGAGCAATGACTCGTCCGGCCTTACCCAAAGCAATATTATGATTCTGACAAAAGACACATCTGAGATTACAGCCGGAGAAAAAGACGGTTCCGGAGCCGGAAGTACCGGAAATACAGGGCTCTTCCCAATAATGCAGGGAAGCTCTCGCTGCCATGAGTTCAGCGGTCTGCCCGCAGTACCCGGTCTGACCGGCGAGACGGTTCACATGGCAGGCACGTGGGCAAAGCACACAGTCGAACATGATGTCACGGAACCAGGTGTCGGCGCTATTATTTGAAAAAGTGGTAGTCTCTACAGCCATATCTGTACTTCCTTCTTATTCATAGCTACAAATGTCAAAACCGCATACGCCGGACCATGACAGCAGCTCCACCCAGTTTCCTTACGGCACATGGAAGGTTCTACTTAGTGCTGCTTTGTTCCCAACCTGACACGGTTCGTAGATTTCCATTGCGTAAGACCGAGTTTCATCACCACTGCATGGCAACCCGACATATACGGCTTTTTAAGTGTATCTGTTTCCGGCGGCTTTGTCAAGCCTCTTTGCCTTGAAGGAAACCAATAAGAGTGATATAATCAAAATAATACGTAATTTTGTCGAAAAATAGCTGCCTGCGGAGAAGGGTCCATGGAAAATAAACGAAAAAGTATATCTTTACTGGGATGGATAATTGGTGCACTTTTACTGATATATCTGGGTGTGTTCTGTTACCTGAATCTGTGCAGGTACACACAGCATGTGGATTCGGATATAGCCGCGGAGGCTTTGCTGGCCCGGGAGATCTGGGTGGAGAAGGACATTACCCCTAATGACTGGATTTCCAGCACGGAGCGCCGTATCATCGGCATGCCTACGGTAACGGCAGCATTTTACGCGATCACCGGCAGTATGCAGACGGCGGTTGGAATTGCCTGTGTGCTGCTTGGCGCGATTTTGCTGGGAACCTTCTATTTTTTTCTGAGAAAATTGTCTTTGAGCAGGCAGGCATCTTTCACTGCCCTGCTAGTACTGTGCGCGTTGCCGGCTAACGGTTTTCGCAATGAAGGACAGATGGTCCCTTTTGTTACACTGCTGTTATTTTTGTTTGCGGAGTATTATGTATTTCATGGAATATTTCTATTTTTAAATATCCTCTTTTATATAAAATTGAGAGAAAAGCAGCGAATTACCAGAAAGATCTTTTTGGAGTGGCTGGTATTGTTTATAACTGCGGTTTTGTTGAACTGCGGCGGTCAGAGATGCCTGCAGGTCATCATCCTTCCACTGCTTGTGGTGGAAGTAATTGCTTTATTTAGGGAATCGGGACACTTTAAACAAAAATTGCCCGGAGGACGTTATCTCCCCACAGCTTATGTGGGAAGCCTCGTCCTGGCGTTCCTGGTATCCTGTTTGTACGGCGGCAGAGGAGACTACGCGGTTTATCTGTTGCAACCCCAGGAGATGGTGGAAAAACTGCTACTTACGGTTCCGGCAGCCATACTGGAGAATTTCGGACTGGCGGGTAATGCGAAGGTCGGAAGCTTTGCATCTCTGATACAGTTGCTTCTTTGGGCATTTCTGATCCTGCTGGGATATGGACTCTGGTATGTGTTCCGGGAAAAAACAGAGACCACAGACAGACAGAAAAATGCGCTGACGATCCTGCTTGCTTCGGTGGGAGTGACCGCGTTTATTATTGGGATCACCAGTGCCGAGGCGGCACATTATTACTTTTTCATGGCATGGTTCGTGGCTGCTGTTCTGGTAGCGGTGATGGTGGATCATATGCCGGAGAGACAGCCGGTATTTGCAGGGCTGATCTTAACGGCGGTAGCATTGTTTGCCATACTGAATCTGAAATACACCTATTATGATGCAGTCACGACACAGGATAATCTGAAGGAGTATCAGGAAGTGGCGGATTTCCTCATGGACGAGGGAATCGAATACGGCTATGCGGAATTTTGGGATGCGGAACGGATCTGCCTGATCACAGACGGGAAAGTGACCATGGGACATTCCTATACCATGGCGAACCTTTCGGGATACTGGTGGCTGACCAGTACCAAATGGTATCCGCCGGCTTTACCTAGGGAAATGCGGACAGCATACGTGGTGCGGACGGAAATGCGTGAAGCCTTTGAACAACAATTTCCGGAAGGGAAAGCACCGATACTGGAATATGAGAATGAAAAGCTGGCAGTATATGTCGGTGACAGAAATTATGTGGAACTATAAGATAAATATGAGGGAACATTAATGGAAAAAATATACCGTATTCTGTGGGGAATATTTCTTGTCTGTCTTATGCCGATCCTTATGATCCTCGGCTATTGGTCCTGTCGGTATTCTTACTACGGAACTGTAGATTACAGCATGAAAAATCTACTGATAAAAGACAGCACTTGGAAGCATATTTTCATTTTCCTGTTGGCATCCGTCATCGTCTACGAAGGAGATAAATGGCTGACTGCCCAAAATCAGATAAAGCAGGAAAAAATCTGCATCTATACATTGTTGGCAGCCAGTGTTACTGCGTTTCTGCTGGGAAGTATCTACGTTCTCAACAATCCCTATTATCCGGTAGGAGATCAGATCAGCGCCACGGCATTTGCAGCATATTGCCGGGATGGCAACTTCATTATGTTGTGCTCCGGAGGTTATGTGGGGATGTACCAACAACAAAAAGGACTGGGGATATTATACGAGATGCTGTTTGCCCTTTTTGGAAACTTTAACTATACTCCGGCCAAAATTCTGCATGTAGTATGGTGGGTAATGGCAATTTTGGCGGGATACGGATTTCTGAAGCTGAATACAGACAGAGCCATATTCCGGATCGTATATTGCTTCATGATGTCAGGCTGTATTCCCTTTTTACTTTATTTACCTTATATTTACGGGGATGTGCTCAGTATCAGCTTTGGAATAGTAATGTTCTGGGCAGTGTCAGCTTATGAACATTATGAGAAGAAGAGATATATTGCGTTGGCGGCATGTGTGGCAGGGGTTGCTGTGCTCGCCCGGAAAAATACATGGATCATACTTATTGGAGTGGGAATTTATGCAGTTCTGGTCTGCCTGAAGAAAAAGAAGGGACAATATCTGCTGGCTGGGGTTGCGATTCTTCTGACAGCAACACTGACGGTAAAAGCCGTGGATGTAATGTATGAATACCGATCCGGATATCCCAGCGGAATCGGCATCCCCAGCATTCTCTGGATCGCCATGGGATTGCAGGAGACAGATGGTATGGCCGGTGTGTACAATCGTTATCAGCAGGCCACGTTTGCAGACCATGATTTTCAGCAGGAGCCTGCGGCACAGGAAGGTAGAGAATATATTCGCGAACGGTTAAAGGAATTCCGGGAGAATCCGTCCATGATGGTGGATTTTTTCAAGAGAAAGTTGGAGAATCAATGGATCGAGCCACTGTTTTCCAGCCTTAAAGCAACAGAGACTTTTGATACAGATGGAGAGCCGCTTCCATCGGTTATTCAAAGTCTGTACTATGGAAATCTGCATGAAATCGTATGGAAGCTGGCCAATTATTACCAGAGCCTGGTATATCTGGCAGGGATTGTACTTGGTGCAGCCCTATGCGGCATATGGTGGCGGAAAAAAGAGGTGTCTTCAGCTTTGTGGCTGCCGTTGATCGGTATAGTGGGAGGTTTCCTGTTCAGTGTGATATGGGAGGCACAGTGCAGATATGTATTTCCCTATTATGTATTTTTGATCCTGTATGTGCCCATGGGACTTTATGAGATGGGAAGAGTAATTTCTCGATTGACCGGATACAGGAAGAAGACAACAGAAAAAGATCAGACACAGGAAGAGAGCTTACAAGAGATCGCCTGATGCTTTTCTGGCAGCTTTCTCCTGCTTGTTGCGGATGCGGAGTTCTTCGAAAAAGGTTTTCAGCATCTGACTGCATTCCACTTCCAAAATGCCCCGGGTAACCTTCACTTGATGGTTAAACTGGGGCATTTCCAGTATATTCAGGATGGATCCGGCGCATCCGGCCTTGGGATTCATGCAGCCCATGACGACTTCGGGGATCCGGGCCTGCACGATGGCACCGGCGCACATCTGGCAGGGCTCCAGTGTCACATAGAGGGTACACTCTTCCAGACGCCAGTCACCGATGACCTTGCTGGCTTTGTTGATCGCTGTGATCTCCGCATGCGCCAGCGTATTTTTATCTGTATTGCGGCGGTTGTAACCCCGGCCGATGATCTTTCCCTCGTGTACGATGACACAACCGATGGGAACTTCTCCCAGAGCGTAGGCTTTTTTTGCCTGTTTCAGGGCTTCTTTCATATATTTTTCTTCCACACTTTTGATGACTGCCATGATATGTGTTGCCTTTCCGGCGCTTTCGCTGTCCTATTTTAATCTGTTTTGGAAAACCTTTTCCAAAAATTCACGCCATATTTCGTAAATGCTGTACATTGACGAAACTGCCATTAACTTATAGTATAGAGAATATATGAGCAAACGTCAAATGGAACAAGACCGCATTCCGTCGCGGTAACGGAGAAAAACGGGCGCAGGGGTCTGCGGCCGGAACGGGGGATTTATGGTATCAATCAAGGAAGTGGCAAAACATGCCGGAGTGGCAATTTCAACAGTATCCAAGGTCTTAAACGGCTACCCGAATGTCAGTGAAGAGACGAAGAAAAAGGTACAGGACGCCATCAAGGAACTGAATTATATTCCGAATTCCATTGCTGCGGCGCTTTCCTCCAAGCAGTTTGGAAGAATCGCGCTGGTGCTGGATCCCAATAGACAGACCCAGGCTATCGACCAGATCTTCATGCAGTACCTGGTAGGGGCATTGGATAAGGCGAAAGAACTGAATGTGGAAGTCGTGACGATCTTTCCTTCTATGATCGCTGGAATGACAGCGGAAGAGATCACCAGATCTTTTCTGTCACAAAGTATCTCGGGCGTTGTGATCTATGGCATGTCCAAAGAAGATAAAGTGCTGCAGAAACTCATCCGGGAAAAGCAGTTCGCCTGTGTGGTAGTGGATGCACCGATTGTGAATGCCAGGACCACATACATCAGTATCGATCAGGAACAGGCCCAGTACGATGTGGCGAAAAAGACGGTGCTGGACGATAATTGCAAGCGTGTGTTGTACATCGCAGGCAGAAGAGACGGTTATGTCACGGAACAGAGATTAAAAGGCATGAAGCGCCTGGTGAAAGACTTGGATCTGACAATGATGGTGAGACAGGGAGATTTCAGTGAGCTGACAGCGAGAAACGTGGCACTGAAATACGCGAAAAATAAGGACGTGGTAGTCTGTGCATCCGACCTGATGGCAATCGGCGCCATGAACGCCCTGATCGATATGGACATTTTCCGTCCGGTGTGCGGTTTCGATGGCATCACCCTGATGGGATATGTCGGTAAGCAGATGAATACTATCAGACAGGATTTCTACAGCATCTCCAGCAGAGCCGTGGAAGAAGTACATCAGCTGATGAACGGCGGCGAGGGACATCAGGTAGTCATGCCCCACAGTATTGTGAAAATGTACTATAAGGACATTATCTGTTAAGCTATTTTGCACAAAAATCCAGGAAAATCAAAGAAAGGGTTGCGGAAAACGTTTTCCTATGGTATCCTGTGTATTGTAAGAGAGCAACAAAACTATTTTTCCTGAAAAACGGAGGAAATGGCATCCGCTGATTCAGGGAAAACCGCAACAGAGAGAATAGAAAAATAGTGCGCTTCCCTGGGGAAACGTGCGGAAATGGGGTTAAAGATGAATTTAGAGCAGACATTAAACGAGATCACCGGTAAAATGTATGGAAAAAATATCGGTGCCTGCACCGATGCACAGCTGTACACTGGAGTACTGCAGCTGACCAAAGAGAAGATGGCAGAGACTCCTGTAATCACCGGAGACAAGAAAGTATATTACATTTCCATGGAGTTCCTGATCGGTAAGCTGTTATCCAACAACCTGATCAACTTAGGCATCTATGAGGAGCTGAGCGATATCCTGAAGAAAAACGGCAAGAATCTGGCTGACATCGAAGAGGCAGAGCCGGAACCCTCTCTTGGTAACGGTGGACTTGGAAGACTGGCAGCATGTTTCCTGGATTCCATCGCTACTCTGGGACTTCCCGGAGACGGTATCGGTCTGAACTACCACTTCGGTCTGTTCAAGCAGGTATTCAAGGATCATCTCCAGAATGCTGAGAAGAACGACTGGATCCAGAAGGATTCCTGGCTGAACAACACCGGCACTAAGTTTGAAGTAGCTTTCGGTGACCGCAAGGTGACTTCCGTATTGTATGATATTGACGTGGTAGGTTATGAGAACGGACTGAACAAGCTGCACTTATTTGATATTGAGACTGTGGATGAGAGCCTGGTAAAGAAAGGCATCACTTTCGATAAGGAAGCCATTGAGAAGAACCTGACTCTGTTCCTGTATCCGGATGATTCCGATGAGGCCGGTAACCTGTTACGTATCTACCAGGAGTACTTCATGGTATGCAACGGTGCCCAGCTGATCCTGAAGGAAGTAAAGGAAAAAGGCTATGATCTGCATACTCTGCCTGAGCATGTGGCAATCCAGATCAACGATACCCATCCTACCATGGTTATCCCTGAGCTGATCCGTATCCTCACCACTGAGGAAGGCTTCACTATGGACGAAGCCATTGACGTGGTAAGCCACACCTGCGCGTATACTAACCACACCATCCTGGCAGAAGCTCTGGAAAAGTGGCCTCTGGCTTATATTGAAAAGGTAGTTCCTCAGCTGGTTCCCATCATCAAGGAGCTGAGTGACCGTGTGGCAAAGAAATATAAGGACGAAAAAGTTCAGATCATCGATAAGGATAAGAGAGTGCACATGGCACACATCGACATCCATTACGGTTACAGCGTCAACGGTGTGGCAGCAATTCATACCGAGATTCTGAAGCAGAGCGAACTGAATCATTTTTACAAGATTTACCCTGAAAAGTTCAACAACAAGACTAACGGTATCACCTTCCGCAGATGGCTGCTGTCCTGTAACCATGAGCTGGCTGCGTTCCTGACCCAGACCATCGGCGACGGTTACAAGAAGGATGCCGAAGAATTACAGAAGCTGTTAGAGCATAAGGACGATCAGGCGGTACTGGATGCTATCTATGATATCAAGAAGACCAAGAAGACCGAGTTGGTATCCTATATCAAGGATAAGGAAGGCGTGGAGCTGAATCCCGATTCCATCTTCGATATTCAGGTAAAGCGTCTGCACGAGTATAAGCGTCAGCAGATGAACGCACTGTATATCATTCACAAATATCTGGAGATCAAGGGCGGCAAGAAGCCTTCTACACCGCTGACCTTCATCTTTGGTGCAAAGGCTGCACCTGCGTATGTGATCGCTCAGGATATCATTCATCTCCTGTTGGTAATGTCCGACATTATCAATAACGATCCGGAAGTCAGCCCTTACATGAAGCTTGTTATGGTAGAGAACTATAACGTAAGCTATGCCGAGAAGCTGATCCCTGCCTGCGATATCTCCGAGCAGATATCTCTGGCATCCAAGGAGGCATCCGGAACCGGTAACATGAAGTTCATGTTAAACGGTGCCGTAACCCTGGGAACAAGTGACGGTGCGAACGTAGAGATCCACGAGCTGGTAGGCGATGACAATATCTACATCTTCGGTCAGGACAGCGACACTGTCATCAAGCACTACGAGAAGGCAGACTATGTCTCCAAGGATTACTACAAGAAGAGCCCTGTGATCAAAGAGGCTGTAGACTTTATTGTCAGCAAAGAAGTGCTCAAAGTGGGCAAAAAGGAGAACCTGGAGCGCCTGTACAACGAGCTGCTGAACAAAGACTGGTTCATGACCCTGCTTGACTTAGAAGATTACATCAAGGTAAAGGATCAGGCATTCGCCGATTATGAGGATCAGCAGAAGTGGAAGAAGATGATGCTGGTGAACATCGCCAAGGCAGGCTTCTTCTCCTCCGACAGAACTATCGCAGAGTACAACAGAGACATTTGGAAATTGAAATAATAGACATATAGCCCCGGTGTGAATGCACCGGGGTTTCATGATAACTTGAGAGTTAGTTGAATACATTGGCAAAATCCACGAACTCCCGGAGCATGCGATACACATGTCTCGATGTAAGGTCTCCGGATGTGAATTTTCTACGAAAAGTGATGAGTAGTTCTCGTCATGACGGGGCCGCCTACAGTCGACATCCATGTCGACAATCGGCTGACGCGGACATCGTGTCCGCTTTCCCCCTGTCTTTCAGCACTTTTCTAGAAAATATCAACATCCTCCGACAAACATCTTCGACATGGCACCGCATACTCCGGGAGTTCTGCGTTTTGGAAAGCTTTCAAAAACCAGTAGCCCTGGCTGGGTATAAGAATAAGCAGTGCCGTAAGCAGACGTCGGTACCATAGCGTCCTAAGGGACGCATTGCGGTCGTATTGTGACCGCTTATGTACCGCTACGCTCTGCGACAGAGCGCGAGCGTGCCGCGTTTCTTATACCCTGCCAAGGGCTACGGGATTATTTCACTAACTCTCAATTTTGCAAAGGACTCTGGTGCTATACCATCTTGAATCCTTTCGCCTTCAGGCAAATCTCCACTTCCTCAGGATCTGCGGTATGCAGGATCATGACAGGGGTAGAAGAATCACGGTTGAAGGACAGGTAGGTATAGTCCACATTGACATTGCTGTCTAAGAGAGCTGTCAGCAGGGTATTCAGTGCACCGGGCTTATCCTCGATCTCTACAGCCAGGACATCCACGAAACGGCAGAGGTATCCCCTCTCTGTAAGGACTTCTTTTGCCTTGTCGGGATCGGAGACCACCATACGGTTGATTCCGTACTCCGCACCATCGTTGGTAACGGAACCCCAGATATTGATGCCTGCTTCATACAGCGCATTGGTCATAGTCTGCAGGGCACCTTTTTTATTCTCAGCATAAATAGATAACTGTTTTAACATTTCGATATTACCTCCTCATTACAGTCTGACTGTTATGCAGTCTGTCGAAAACTTCCGACACTTTATTATGATAAAGCATTATTACAAAATAATCAATCCGGAGTTCGCATTTGACTAATGCTCTTTGCTAATTACTCTATTTTATGGATGTCGGGTTCAAAATTCCTCGACATTTATAATGTTCCATGGGAGAACAGTCCTACCGGTCCCTGAGGAGGATCCTTAGGATCTTGGGGGGATTCAGGCTTCTCCTGCGCGGAAGTCTCTTCTTTTGCGGATTCTTCAGGCTCCTCCTGTGTGGAAGTCTCTTCTTTTGCGGATTCTGCAGGCTCCTTTGCGGTATCCTGTGCCGGTGCAGTCTGCTCTTTTGCTTCCTGCAGGCTGTCTTCGAAAGTCAGGGGCTGGAAAGCCGGATCGGTGGAAGTCATGACCTGTTCCCCAATGGTCACATCCACGCTGCTTCCCTTTACTGCACTGCCCGCAGCATTGGTTTCTATCACTTCTTTCTTCTCTTCCTCTTGCTCGGGCAATCCTTTTTCCTTGCGGAAGATCTTCATGAATTCCTTACCGGTAATGGTCTCACGCTCGATCAGGAACGCTGCCAGCTTATCCATCAGTTCTCTGTTCTCGCGAAGCATCTGTAATGCCTGATCATAACTTTCCTTGATCATGGCAACGACTTCTTCGTCAATGGCTGCTGCCGTTTCATCACTACAGTTCAGCGCAGTTCTTCCCTCAAGATACTGGCTCTCTACAGTAGCCAGTCCCACGAGGCCAAAGCGCTTGCTCATACCGTAACGGGTGATCATATTACGGGCAATAGAAGTAGCTTTTTCAATATCATTGGCTGCACCTGTGGTCACGGTATCAAATACTACTTCCTCAGCGGCACGTCCGCCCACCAGCCCTACCAGCATATCCCGAAGTTCTGCCTCGGTGTTGAGGTATTTTTCCTCCTCCGGTACCTGCATGACATACCCCAGCGCACCCATGGTACGGGGCACAATAGTGATCTTCTGCACCGGCTCGGAATTTTTCTGCAGGGCACTGATCAGTGCATGACCGACCTCATGATAGGATACGATACGACGCTCCTCCTTGCTCATGATGCGGTCCTTTTTCTCCTTACCTACCAGTACCTGTTCTACTGCTGCGAACAGATCCTTCTGGCTGACGAATTCTCTGCCTTCCTTGACGGCATTGATGGCAGCCTCGTTGATCATATTGGCGAGATCGGAACCTACCGCACCGCTGGTCGCCAGTGCAATAGCATCCAGATCTACGGTCTCATCCATCTTCACATCCTTGGCATGTACTTTCAGGATCTCCACACGTCCTTTGAGATCCGGCTTGTCTACGATGATCCGGCGGTCAAAACGTCCGGGACGTAACAGGGCTTTGTCCAGGATCTCCGGGCGGTTCGTCGCACCCAGGATCAGGATACCCTTAGAACTGTCGAAACCATCCATCTCGGACAGCAGCTGGTTCAGGGTCTGTTCCCGCTCCTCGTTGCCTCCGCCGTACTTAGAATCACGGCTGCGGCCGATGGCATCGATCTCATCGATAAATACGATACAGGGAGCATTCTTGGTTGCTTCCTTGAACAGGTCGCGGACACGGCTGGCGCCCACACCTACATACAACTCAATAAAGTCGGAACCTGTCAGGGAAAAGAACGGCACATGTGCCTCACCTGCCACTGCTTTTGCAAGCAAAGTCTTACCGGTTCCGGGAGGTCCCACTAACAGGGCTCCCTTGGGAAGTTTTGCACCGATCTTGGAATATTTCTGGGGATTGTGCAGGAAATCCACGACCTCCACCAGAGATTCCTTTGCTTCGTCTTCTCCGGCTACGTCCTTAAAAGTAACACCAGTTTCCTTCTGTACATATACTTTGGCATTACTCTTGCCGACGCCCATGGGACCTCCACTGCCGCCCATTTTACGGAACAGGAATCCGGCTACGACCCAGATCAGCACTACAGGTAATACTACCGTTACCAGAATCTCCATCAAAAAGCTGGAGGTATTACTGCTGATACGGGTACCCGTCACACCATGCTCCTGTAATCTGCCCGTCAAAGTATCCAGATCCTCCATCAGCATCGTATAATATACCGTCTTAGACTGCGTTGCCTTCTGAGTAATACCATAAAAGGTCACATAACTGTCAGGTGCCGGCGTAGCTGCCGCTTCCTTTTTCAGCTGTACCGTGATCACACCGCTTTCCTTATTTACCTCTACTGCTTCCACCTTATCCGCTTCCAGATCCTTCAGGAAATCCGTATAAGACACCTCCGTACCATTGCCGGTTCCGAAAAATGCATTATACAACATCAATATGGCGATCACTGTCATCAGACCGGACAGGATCATCATCAGGATACTGGGACGCCTTGGCGGACGATTTCCGTTGCCTCCGTTACCGTTATTGCCGTTCCCGCCATTGTTGCCGTTACCGGGAGCACCGTTGCCATTGCCGCCGCTATCGGTGCCCCGTTTCCATTCCCCGCCGTTACCGGAGCCATAGCCGTTATTATATGATTCAGATAATATTCTCATGTCATCTCCATTTTCTACTTTATTTTATTGTCTCTATTTTTTCTATATTTAATATTCTCATATTCCGAGACAATAAATTTATTGTAACTATTTAGCCCCATTTGCAGAACGCAGTTTTACATGGCTCTGAATAGTTACAATCTATTTTATTATAGAGATAACCTGCGGATAAATCAATAGCACAAATGTGAAAAAAGCATGAAAAGCAGGCTATATCACACTATTTATCCATGAATCCGAAATACCGTCACTTCTCCAAAACATGACTCGTTTGACACATACTGTGGAATTCTCTCCGACAGCATATCTTTGTGGTCTGTATGCAGGTGTCCGCAGATGAGAGCCTTCACGCATCAGGAAAATAGACGTTCCCGAAATCAGTGAAGTAACCACCAGTCCTGCGTAAGTATTCGTCAGATGCAGGCTCTGAATTGTTGTGTAATTCGTGATCACGACTACCTCTCCCGGGATCATGGTCGTCATCAGTACCAGACTGAACAGCAGCTTTTTCAGAGGAAATTCGAAAAATACGAATCCGTAGGCTGCCAGACAGGCAATCACGATTTGTGTTGCAATGGAAACCAGACATACAATTCCGGAATTCAGCAGATAACTGAAAAGCGGTACTGCTTTGATCACTTCCAGGTAATTTTGCAATGTCGGAGCATTCGATAACAGAAATCAGTATTAACAGAAACAGAAACATCGCCTGTACACATGCTGTCTCAAACCTCCCGTTGATAATGGCATTTTCATAAATATAGTAAAGCAGATTCTTCGTTCCATTGGCAGGTCCGCCCACAGCGCGTAGGGCATCTGCGGGTCCACCCGATCTCTGCTCCGCCTAACAGTTCATTCAGAAGTCCGTTTTTCTGCCGGTAGATAAACAGAAAAATTGCTGCCGCCATCTTCACCGTGATCCAGATCACCTGCCAGAAGGAGCTTTTCCCCAGGATCGGGCTTCTGTTGTTCTGCGCTAAGCTGCTGTTGTTTTTTGTCGTTACTGTCTGTGCTGTCATTCTTTTTCGCCTCACGTTTTATCTGTGCTTTATCATAGCCAAAAAATTTTTGTAAATACCATGTAGGTGTAAATTTTTGTAAAATTCTGTAAAAGAATTTCTCCCATTCATGTAAAACAATAATCAATCTATGTTAGCTCTTTGTTTAAAATTGCTCATTATGTGATTATTTGCCCAAAATTGTTAGATATAATAATGATTTCCAAAAAAAATTTTACTTTTCAGTAGATTTTTGGGAGACACTAAACTATAATAGAACATCATGGGATTTTAGTTGCAAAGATCCATAGAGAAAGGTGTCAGCAATGTACAAGATAGGTTTTGACAATGACAAATACCTCAGTCTGCAGTCTGAGAAGATCAAGGAGCGTATCGCGAAATTCGGCGGCAAGCTGTATCTGGAATTCGGCGGCAAGCTGTTTGATGATTATCACGCTTCCCGCGTTCTGCCCGGTTTCCATCCGGACAGCAAGATCAATATGCTGGCACAGTTAAAGGACGAGGCCGAAATCGTCATCGTCATTAATGCAGCAGATATCGAGAAGAATAAAGTCCGTTCCGACCTTGGCATTACCTATGATCTGGATGTGTTACGTCTGATCGATGCTTTCCGCGGCTATGGTCTGTATGTCGGCAGTGTATGTCTTACCCGCTTTGCCGGGCAGCCCAGTGCCATTGCTTATCAGAAAAAACTGGAGTCTCTGGGAATGAAGGTATACCGCCATTATTCCATTCCCGGATATCCTTCCAATATTCCGTTCATCGTAAGCGATGAGGGTTACGGTAAAAATGATTATATTGAAACATCCCGTTCTCTGGTAGTCGTTACTGCTCCCGGACCCGGAAGCGGCAAAATGGCTACCTGTCTCTCCCAGCTGTATCACGAATACAAGAGAGGCATCAAAGCCGGTTATGCCAAGTATGAGACTTTCCCGATCTGGAATATTCCGTTAAAGCATCCGGTGAACCTGGCTTATGAAGCCGCTACCGCAGACTTGAACGATGTTAATATGATCGATCCGTTCCATTTGGAAGCTTACGGTGAGACCACGATCAATTACAATCGCGACGTGGAGATCTTCCCCGTAGTCAGCGCTATGTTCGAGAAGATCATGGGCAGCTGCCCTTACAAGTCTCCTACTGACATGGGTGTCAATATGGCAGGCTTCGGTATTGTCGATGACGAAGCTGTCCGCGACGCCGCCAAACAGGAAATCATCCGCCGCTACTACCACACTCTGTGCCAGAAGCGCCAGGGTACCGCCGGTGACGACCAGATCTTAAAGCTTGAGCTTCTGATGAAGCAGGCAGGTGTCACCATTGACGATCGCGCAGTAGTCAGTGCAGCCAATATCAAAGCAGAGACCACCGGGGAACCGGCAGCTGCGATCCAGCTTCCGGACGGCAGAGTCATCACCGGGCGGACCAGTACTCTGCTGGGTGCTTCTTCCGCATTATTATTAAATGCCCTGAAAGCTTTGGCAGGCATTCCGGACGAAGTACAGCTGATCTCACCTACCGCCATCGGTCCTATCCAGGATCTGAAGACGAACTACCTGGGGAACCGCAATCCCAGGCTGCATACAGATGAGACGCTGATCGCCCTTTCCATCTGTGCAGCTACGGATGATACCGCGAAGGCTGCTGTGGAGCAGTTGAAGAATCTGAAAGATTCCGAAGTGCACTCCAGCGTGATCCTGTCTCAGATCGACATGAATACCTTCCGCAAGTTAGGCGTGAATCTGACATGCGAACCTCATTATCAGAACCAGAAACTGTATCACAACTAAACATTTTGTCATTCTACTATAAATTATGGCAGTTATTGAGCGAAGGCGCTCCCCAAGGGGAGTTTCTCGCTCTTTTTATTTTATAAATTGTTTTTTGTATATCAAAAGGAGGAGAAAATTATGGCTGTAAAGTACGTGTTTGTGACCGGAGGAGTCGTATCCGGTCTGGGAAAAGGAATTACCGCAGCTTCCCTGGGAAGACTGTTAAAAGCAAGAGGTTACAAAGTAACCATGCAGAAATTTGATCCATATATTAATATTGATCCCGGCACCATGAACCCGATACAGCACGGCGAAGTATTCGTCACGGAGGATGGCACGGAGACCGATCTGGATCTGGGACATTATGAGCGTTTTATTGATGAGAATCTGGATAAAAATTCCAACGTTACCACCGGTAAGGTATACTGGTCCGTATTGCAGAAGGAGCGTCGTGG
>ERZ780014.160-NODE-160-length-35163-cov-6.15216_pt1 | contig 35163 bp, 23 predicted proteins | sample MGYA00511929_ERZ780014 | MGnify/ENA primary metagenome ERZ780014 (study PRJEB29588, sample SAMEA2155132) | human gut metagenome | biome: human gut; feature: human-associated habitat; material: faeces | place: Denmark | collected 2008/2010 ...
CGATTGTGAACTGGTCGGGCGAGCAGAATTGCGGATAGCCGGTATAGGGCGCGCCGCCGAGCGTGGTCTCGAAATTGGCTATCGCCACATCGGCACGCTCAATCTCCTCCTTCATATATTTAAAGCAGAGGCTGTAGTCGTATGTGCCATCGGCTTTTCGTCCCATCTGTATTTGCTGGCTGTGTTGCATCAAGTCGCCAGCGAAAAGCAGCGTGATGTGGTAGGTGCTGTCCGCCACCCGAATCGAGTCGGCGATGCGAACAGAGTCGGAATCAACGATGCACACCGAATCGGCTTGTGTACCATCGTGGGCGTTAGCCTTCCAGCAACTGGAGGCGCAAAGCCCCATCAGCATCACCGCTCCAAACAATAAACATTTGATTTTCATCATCATTAAAAAATAAAATTCCCCGCAAAGTTATGAAAAATTACGGAAGTAGTTCTGTATTTGTGCCTTAAATTCCTTATTCGCTATTTATGCACCAATCGCATTTCCCCTCACCATTTACCAACTGAGGAAGCAAAAACACGCCAACTGAGGAAGTGAAAACTTACCAACTGAGGAAGTGAAAACTTGCCAACTGAGGAAATAAAAACTTACCAACTGAGGAAATAAAAACTTGCCAACAGAGGAGATGTAAAACTTTTTTCATATCTTTGCATCTGAAAACCAGTAAATTTAACCAAATGGAATACAAACCAAGAATAGCAGATAAAATGCTTGCCAAAAAGTTGGCGAGCAAGGGGGCTATTCTAATAGAAGGACCCAAGTGGTGTGGCAAAACCACCACTGCCGAGCAGCAGGCTAAAAGCATATTGTATATGGATAATCCTGCATCGCTGGAAACGAACTTGCAAATGGCAGAAATCGAACCATCGGTGTTGTTAGATGGCGATACCCCAAGGCTTATCGATGAATGGCAACTTGCACCAAAACTATGGGATGCCATAAGATTTGAAGTTGACCACCGGCACGAGGTGGGGCAGTTTGTATTGACTGGCTCTGCTGTGCCTGTGGAAGAAAAAGATATGCACCATTCTGGTACAGGCCGTTTCAGCTGGCTGACGATGCGCCCGATGAGTTTGTATGAGTCGGGAGAATCGAATGGAAAAGTGAGTCTGAAGGAGTTGTTTGAGTCTCCTGATAAAATCTTGGCTGTCAACAAACTCAAAATCGACGACCTCGCATATCTGATATGCCGTGGAGGTTGGCCTTTCGCTTGTGGATTGGAAGCAGAAGCTGCTCTTTCGCAAGCTTTCGACTATGTGGATGCTGTGATAAAAAAAGACATTTCCAGGGTAGATGGGGTTAATCGCAACTCCACTACAGCTCGATTATTGCTGCGCTCTTATGCTCGTAACCAAGGCTCTCAAGCCACAATCGGCACCATCGTGGCTGATATGGCCACCAACGACGAAAATGAAATCAGCGTAAAAACAGCAGGCGGCTACATGGAGGCGTTGCGAAAGATTTTTGTGATTGAAGATTCCGAGGCTTGGAATCCAAACTTACGTTCAAAGACGGCGGTCAGAACGGCAAACACTCGCTATTTTGTCGACCCGTCTATCGGCGTTGCCGTTTTGGGGCTTGGTCCAAACGACCTGCTGAAAGACCTTAACACGATGGGGTTGTTTTTTGAAACGCTTTGCGTGCGCGACCTTCGTGTGTTTGCCGATGCCATTGATGGCGAGGTGTATCACTTCCGAGACAGAAGCGGCTTGGAATGTGATGCGGTGGTTCACCTTCGCAATGGTAAATACGGGCTTGTGGAGATAAAACTCGGTGGCGACCGACTTATCAACGAGGGTGCAGAGAATCTGCAAAAACTGGCAGAGAAGATCAATACCGAAAAAATGAACGAACCTTCCTTCATGATGGTGCTTGTGGGCACAGGCGACTACGCCTACCGACGAACCGACGGGGTGTATGTGGTGCCTATAGGCTGCTTGAAAGACTGACAAATATTTCCACTCTTTTTCGTTTTGCAATGAGGCTAATGGCTTGGTTGCTTTTGCCGTTTTGGTGGATTTAATAAAATTGTAAAAATAGAACTATACCTATTGTGCTTTTGTCAATAATAATTGTTATTTTTGCAAATAATATTTTCGTTAATTGTTTTCGTTTTTAATTAATCATTGTGGGTAAAAAATCGCATAAAGGTAGTTCTAACAGAGCACGACAGGACAAATATGTGGCTCTCTGCTAAAATCGGTAAAGACCCGGGCACAGTGTCAAAATGGTGTACAAATACTAATCAATCATCATTCATCATTTGATGCTTTTGTTTTAATATCCAAATTTTTGGATGTCAAGATGGAAGATTTGATATGCGGCAATTCTGAGATTAATAGACGATAACTGCTACTTTTTAGTTTTATTGATTATGAAATATAAAATTATAGATTTGTTTTGTGGGATTGGAGGTTTTTCATACGGTTTTGAAATGACAAAACATTTTGAAACAATCCTCGGTGTTGATTTTTGGGATGTCGCCTTGAAAACCTTTAGTCGTAACCATCCAAAAACAAATGTTGTACAAGGAGATGTTACAAAGTTAGAGAACTCATTTTTTGAGTCATACGAAGGTAAGGCTGATGTTATTATCGCAGGTCCCCCGTGTCAAGGTTTTTCAATGTCTGGTAAGCGAGATGTTTTCGATGTGAGAAATAGTTTATTTCACGAGGTTATTCGCATTGTGTCTGTTGTTAAACCCAAAGTGGTAGTTATTGAAAATGTAGTGGGTTTACTGTCCATGCGAACCCCCGAAGGCAAAGATGTAAAGGAAGAAATCAAAAGCGACCTTGAAAACCTTGGATATAAGGTTGAATATAAAGTGCTTCTTGCCTCTGATTATGGAGTTCCTCAAAATAGAAAGCGCGTCATTTTTATTGCATCTCTCAATGGGGAAATAGACTACCCAAAACCTACTGTTCCTCATCCAGTTACTGTGGGTGATGCATTGAGTAATATTCCTGAAAAGGATAAAATATATTTGCCTCCACAGAACGATTACCAAAAGCTTATGTCTGGCAGACCAGACATTCTTAACCATAACCCTATTAATCATGCGGCAAATATTGTAGCCAGGATGCATACTGTTCCTCAGGGAGGAAATTGGAAAGATATTCCAATTGAGTTGGGGCAAGGAGGTGGCGTACATAGTAATAATTATCGTCGTCTAAAATGGGATGAACCTTCAATAACCATTAAACATGTTTCAAAATCTATGATAATTCACCCTATTTACGATCGAACACCTACAATTAGAGAGGTGGCGCGAATACAATCGTTTGATGATAATTTTGAGATTTTAGGAACAATTTATAACCAACATCAGCAATTGGCAAACGCAGTTCCACCACTGTTGGGCAAAGCAATTGCTACAAGTGTTTACAAAATTCTCCAAAAATATGGCGATTAAGATGATTGATCTTTTCTCTGGCATAGGTGGAATTCGCCTTGCTTTTGAGAATAATGGAGCAAAGTGTGTTTGTAGTTCCGAAATTGACAAATACGCTTGTCAAACTTATTATGAAAATTTCAATGACAAGCCTCTTGGAGATGTGTCAAAGTTGGGGAAAGATGATTTTCCACATTTTGATATATTAGCAGGAGGGTTTCCATGTCAGCCATTTTCTCTTGGAGGAATGAGGAAAGGGTTTAACGATACAAGAGGCACATTATTTTTTGAGGTTGCACGTATTCTCAAAGAATGCAAACCCAAAGCTTTTTTATTGGAAAATGTTCAGGGTTTAGTAAATCATGATAAGGGCAAGACGATTGAAACTATAGAAAATGTAATTAATGAATTAGGGTATTCATTCAGATGGAAGGTGATGAATGCTAAAGATTACGGGGTTCCTCAAAATAGAAGCAGATGGTATTGCATTGGCTTCAGAAGAGACCTGGGGGTATCTTTTTCTGAAACCATAGATAAGCAAGTTAAGAAGGTCTCTAATGTGTTTTATTTTCCATCGGAGTGTAAACTAACAATAAGTCTTTCTGATATTATTGATGATGTTGTAGATGATTGTTATAAGGTATCAGATATTGCGATATCGAACATTGATAAATTCAAGGATGCTTATTTAGAGAACCACGCCTCTGAAAAACCTTTGATTGCTTATGAGGTCAGACCATCTCGATGCAGTTTCAGAAATGACGGAATATCACCATGTTTAACGGCAAAAATGGGGACTGGTGGAAATAATGTGCCTATTGTCGTGTCACAAAAAAGGAAATTGACAGAAAGAGAGTGTTTGAAAATTATGGGATTCCCAGAGAATTTTGTTATTAAAAAAAATTCGTCTCATTCATATAAGCAACTGGGAAATAGTGTTGTAGTACCAGTTGTTTCTGTTTTGGCTAAAGAATTGATACGCGTACTAAAAACATTATAGTCATGGTAAACACAGGTTTTAAAAACGAAAAAGATTTTGTAGAGGCATTAAATAATCAAAAATATGAAGATTTAGGAGAAAATGCTTCGATGTTTATTCGACAATTGTATCCATCAATAACACTCGACTCGATAATTGAGGCACATAATGTTGGTGGTAGAGGTCTAAAACCTGATGTGACTATATCTGTTACAGGCGATGACACAAATGTAAGCATAAAGAAAGGAACAGGAAATTCTGTCCATCAAGAAAAGTTGGCTTTGTTTCTGATGTACTGCTCTGACTTTCTTAATATGACGAAAGTAGAGCGCGATAGTTTCTTGACATTTATATATGGTGATGGAACTCTTGATGGTAAAGGTGAAGTTCTTAACAGACTATCAGATAAGTTATTATATTCTACCTACAAAAAAGAAATCTGTATCATTCAATCTTTTCTCTTAAGAAACTCTCGGCAGTTAATTGAGAGATTTTTGGTGTATGGTCGGAAAGGTTTATTGTTGAATATTAAAGCAGATTATTTGTATCATGGAGAGATTGAAGATGGTGTTTGGTGCCCTTTAGATGAGGCTGTAGATTTTTTGGTTGAGAAAGCACAGAATCAACCATCTCAAGATTTTCCTGCTTTGGGACCTCTAACTTTACAATCATGGAATCGGAATCTCCAAGGTGATCCAAAATTTGAATCAAGACGAGATTCTATTCAAATTAAATGGGGAGGCGCAATACGTAAGTATATTTCAGAGATAAATCGAATTTATTTAGAAAAAATATCTCGGGACCCATCTTTAGCAAAGATTAAAATATTTGGTGATAATCGCCATGGTTTTAAAAACGCAAAAGATATTGCATCTGGATTAAATGGTTGCCGTGTGCGAAATCTTCGAGGCCCTCTTTTAGGACTTATTAATAATGCGTTTCCTGGCGTGGCTCTAACAGATTTGATTCATAGTGAGGTGATTAGAGGCGCAAAACCCGATGTGAGTATTACTATTGGTAATACAACCAAAAATGTTTCTGTATTTTTGGGCTCTGGAAACTCTGTTCATCAAGAAGATTTTTTAGAATTTCTATCCTTCTGCAGAAGAACGTTAAATCTAAGACCTGAAGAAGAAAGGTGTCTTCGATTGGTATATTATGGAGATGGAACAACAGATGGAACGGCGCCAGTTTGTGATAGAGTTCCTAATGCGCGAACAATAAAGAAGAAATACCCATATGAAACAATGATTGCACAAGAATTTTTTGATAGAAATAGACGTGCTTTGGCTGAGAGATTCCTTGTGAGAGGCAAATATATTGATCAGCCTCAATCAGATTTCGTTTTTCATGGTAATTCTACTAAAGGTGTGTCTGTATCATATTCGCTCATATTAGACTATATTGAGGCTTTTAATGGCGAACGTTCAGGGTTGTTGTCAATAGGACCTCTTTCGTTTCAAATGTGGAACAGGAATCTTGGTGGAGATAGGGGCAAAGAGCATAAGCGTAAATCTTTACAAATTAAATGGCCATCAATGCCAGCAAAGATTTCAGAAGCTATTGAAAAATATAAAATTGAATTCAATAAGTCGAAAATAAAGGGTATAGATGCAGAATACGAGCTTGTCTCAATGTTGAATCGTACAAGAAAGGATGTAAATGCTTTGTGGGGTTTCTTAAAGTCAAACATTCATATCCATGGAGATAATCTGTTTGCAATTCGTGTTTCTAAAAAAGTATATTCGAAGCGATTAGAACAAAAGGTGTTTGCTAAATCTGATGTTTTCTTATGTAGGGCAAATATTTCTGATGAACTTCTAGAAGAATATGGTTACTATCTGGATGAATCAATAATTGAAGATAATAAGATTAATATTATTCCGATTGAGAATTCCGGTATAAGTTGCAAAATACCTTCAAGTGAATCATTCACTTATGCCAAAATAAGCCCATCATCTTTTAAGAAGATTTTCGGTGGCACTATTTATGGTGCAGGTGCAAGTGTGTTTGTTCAACCAGAAGAAATCCATCTTAATAAAGGTGTAATCATAGGATGGGATATGGATGTTTCATATTTTTTAGGTCATTTCAAAGACAATGGTTTGATTTCATCAGATGATATATCAAAGGTGTCTGTTGATGAATGGCAAAAGATTAAAGACTATTCTGCTAGTCAAATAAAAGAAGGAATCAGAATGAATAAAAACATCGCAATGATGATTTTTACAGGTTTTGGTTTGTTCGATAATCCATATTTTGCTCCTTTTATTTTTTCACATGGTGAAATGGGTGTCAATTCTATACCAAAAGATTTTTCCGTTACCACAGGTTCTGGCCGCCATAAGGGATTCTTTTCTATAGTGATAAAACCTGTGATTCGAGTATCTGCACCTGTTAGTTATTTAGAACTTAGAACTGAAGATTTTAATATAGCAGCAGAGTCTTGATTAATGTTTCATAACTAGAGTTTGGAATAAGCGAGGCTTGACTATGCTATATGCGAACGTTATGTCGGGTGGTCTGACCACCCGATGTGCTTTTATTGCTGAAATTTGGACCTTTGTTAAATTAATACTATATATTAATGTGAGGGATTTTTGTCGATTTGGTGGATTTACAATTTTTTAAGGAGAAAAGAGGGCGGGTGATGGCAAGAATTTGGGAATAATGAGTAAATTTGCATAATTATATACTTTGGATAATTGTGTCCGTAGTTTTACGGGATTAAAACATATAATAAGCATGATGAAACTGAAAACAGTCGTACTTTCGACCAGCCTTGCAGTTCCTGCATTGGTGGGTGCGCAAAATGTGCTCACCGGTAGCGATGCACAAGGCTATTTCGAGCGTGGAAAACTCATGTATGAGAGCCACAACTACACTGGTGCCATCGACCAGATGAAGCGAGTGAAGGAATTGCCTTCAAGTGCAACCTTGCGCGAACAAGCTGACTATTACATGGCTTTGAGCCGCCTCGAACGCGATGAGGCTGGGGCTCTTAACGCACTCCGAGCATTCACCGCCAACTATCCCACTTCGGAGTTGATGCCCGATGTGCTGATGAGGATTGGTAACCTCCACTTCTATCATGGCGAATATGGCGATGCGCTCACCTCTTACAGCCAGGTGCGCGAGCGTGCGCTCGACGGCGACATGAATGAAGACCTCATTTACCGCATGGCTTACTGTAACCTCCAACTTGAGCAGTATGCCGAGGCTCGCTACCTCTACGAAACGCTGAAAGGCACACGCCGCTACGACAATGCCACCCGTTTCTACAACGCTTACATCGACTACGCCAACAAGCACTACGATGCCGCCTACGCTAAGTTCTCCGACATCGACCGCGCTGGCGAACTGGGCTACCAGAGCCAATACTACATGTGCCAAATCGACTTCAACCACAAGGACTACGACCGTGTGATTTCGCTGGGCGAAACGCTGTTGAGCGATGAGGTGAACGACTATTTCGCTCCCGAAATTCACCGTCTTGTGGGTGAGAGTTACTACCACAAAGACAAGGTGACCAAGGCCCGTGAGCACCTCAATAAATACGTTGCCACCACACAAGACCCACTGATGCGCTCTGCATCTTACGCACTGGGTGTGATGGACTTCGACTCTGCCGACTACACCAACGCCGTGCAGCACTTGAGCCAAGTGACCGACGTGGCCGACGATATGGCACAAAGCGCCTACTTCTACATTGGTCAGAGCCAACTCAAACTTGGCGAAAGCAAGTTGGCGGCTTTGGCATTTGAGAAGTCGTCGAGCATGGACTTCGACAGAGAGGTGAAGGAAAACGCCTACTACAACTACGCCGTGTGCCAGAGCAAGGGCAGCACCACTCCGTTTGGCAACGACATTGAACTCTTTGAGAACTTCCTCAACGAGTTCCCATATTCCACCTATAAGAGTGCGGTGGAAAAGCACCTTGTGCAACTCTACTACACCACCAACAACTACGAGCGCGCGCTCACCAGTATCGAAAACATCAAGAATCCAAGCCCCACCATTCTGAAGGCTAAGCAGAATGTGCTCTACAACTTGGGCGTGAAGTCGATGCAGAAGGGCTACCGCAAGGAAGCCGCCAACTATCTGAAGAAGGCGATCAAGGTGGGCAACTACGATAAGAAGATTTTGAACGAAAGCCGACTGTGGCTTGCCGAAACACAATACATCGGCGGCGACTACGAGAGTACCGTGAGCAACCTGAAGGAATATGTGAAGGATGCCGACAAGACCGACGCCAACTATGGCAAGGCGCTCTACAACCTCGGTTACGCACAATATCAGCAGAAGAACTTTGAGGAGGCGCGCAAGAACTTCGAACTCGCTCTGGCATCGGGTACGCTCGACTCCACACTCACCAGCGATACCCACGACCGTATAGCCGACACCTATTACTATGCCGGCGACTTCAAGAACGCTGAAAGCCAATACGAGAAGGCTATCGAAACCACCTCTGGCGCAGCCGACGGCTCAATGTTCGACAAGGCTATGATGGCTGGCTGGATGAAGGACTATCCAAGCAAAATCAAGCAGATGCACGACTTGATTGAGAAATACCCCGAAAGCACCAAGGTGCCTACCGCACTGCTTGAAATTGCCCGCTCTTACGAGGCGATGGGTAAAATCAAGGAAGCCACTGCGCAATACAAGGCACTCGGCGAGAAATATCCTAAGCAAGCCGAAGCACGCCAGGGTATGCTCCACTTGGCTTTGATTCAGAAGAATCTGGGCAACCAGGAGCAGGCTATCGAGGCCTACAAGCGTGTGATTACCGACGCTCCTACCAGCGAGGAAGCCAAGGTGGCAGCCGACGACCTCAAGTCGATGTATGCCGAGCGCGAGGAACTCAACAAGTATGTGGAATTTATCGCCACCGTGCCTAACGCTCCAAAACTGGAAGTGAGCGACATCGACCGCCTGACATTCGAGGCAGCAGAGAAAGCAGCCACAGCCACCCACCCAAGCATCTTGAAGATGGAGAAATACCTCCAGGATTATCCTACCGGCGCGAATGTGGCAGCCGCTAAATACTACATCGGCCGTTACCACTACGAAAAGGGCAACCTCACACAAGCGTTCGCCCAAATCAACGAAGCACTCACCTATGGCGAAGACGCTATTTGGGCTGAGGACGCACTGGTGATGAAGAGCGACATTCTTGTTCGCCAAGGCAAGCAAGACGAAGCCATCAAGGTGTATGAGCAAATCATCGAGCGCACGAAGGACAACGACAGCAAGGTGGTGGCTCAAATGGGCTTGATGCGCGCGGCCACCGACATCAAACGCTTCGACGAGGTGATTGCCACCGCCGACAACTTGCTCCAAAACTCATCACTCACCGCCGACGAAATCAATGAGGTGAAACTCGGTCGTGCAGTGGGATATATCGGCAAGAAGGACTTCGACACTGCGGAAACCGACCTCAAGGCTCTCGCCACCGACATGAGCACTGAGCATGGCGCACGCGCAGCATGGGAATTGGCTCGCTTGCAGATGGAACGAGGCAACTACAAGGGTGCGGAAGACCAAATCGATGCGCTGCTCGATTCGGGCACTCCACAAACCTACTGGATTGGCCGTGCCTACATTCTCTTGAGCGATGTGCTCGTGAAGGAAGGCAAGCCAAACGCCGCACGCGAATATCTGGAAAGCCTCAAGAACAACTATCCAGGCAAAGAAAAAGACATCTTCAACGACATCGAATCACGACTGAAGTCAATCAACAAGCCAAAAGTTGTGACAAGATCAAAGAAGAGATAATGAAGAAGTTTCACACACATTAGAGTATTATAGCATTATGAAAAAGATATATGTGAGTGTGCTTGCAGCCGCCTTCACCGTGATGGCTGGCTTTGCACAGGAAAATCTGCAAAAGGAAATCACCCTGCCCAAAGACTTTGTGCCAGTGGTGAAAAAAGCGGCGAAGAAAAGTTCGCTTCCACGCGTGTTGAAGCCAGTGAGAGGCTCTGAAAAGTCGGAAATCAACTACACCGACTGGGCTGAGCCTACCGCAGTGAGTGTGGAAATCCCCACCATGCTGCCTTACGGCTACCGCACCGGTCACCGTTTCAGCAATCAGCGTGGATATCTGTATGCCGGTGCCGGCACACAACTCAACATGGTGGGCAGCCTCGGCTACCGCCTTGTGGATGCCGAGACTTTTAAACTCGACGCTTGGGCACAGCACAACAGCACTTGGAATGGCAAAAACTCCAGCGAAAATTTTGCGGACGATGTGAAGCAAAAATTCTGCGACAATGTGGTGGGACTGGATGCCGAGAAAACTTTTGCCAACGGCACGCTGAACCTTGGCGCGAAGGTGCACTTCGACCGCTTCAACTATTATGCACAGCCATTGGTTGATGGACCGCTGTCAAATCCATGGTGGGATGAGGACCAGAACTTCCTCGACATGAGTTTTGGCGGCTCTTGGAGTGGCAAGGTGAATGTGTCGCGCTTCCACGATGTGTCTTACGAGGTGGGCGTGAACTACAACTATGCAGGCTACAAAAACGGTTTTAACATCTCCGACCCAACTCGCTACGATGGCTTCGACGGTGCGAAAGAGCATTATTTCCAAGCCAATGTGGGCGCAAAATATGGCATTGAGGCAAACTCAAGCATCGGCATGAACGTGAAACTCGATGCGCTCAAACACTCGCACCACGAAATCACCGACCCTGCACTCACAATTGCGGATAAGGTGAACGACAATGCCACTATGGTGACACTCTCGCCATTCTACACCTATTTCGGACAGAATGTGCTTGCCCGACTTGGTGTGAATGTGAATTTCTCGTTTGGCGACGGCACCGCATTCCGTCTCGCGCCTAATGTGCACCTTGCCTACGAGTTTACTCCAGGCGTTTCGCTCTATGTGAATGCCGAGGGTGGCAAGCGTTTCAACACGCTCAGCAGTGTGGCAGCCCTCAACCGCTATCTCGATCCTAACGGCCGCTACCGCAACACCTTCGTGCCACTCGATGCCGAGGCTGGTTTCAAGGTTGGTCCATTCAGCGGACTCACCGTGAAGGCATTGGTGGGCTACGGCATTTTCAAAGACAATTTGGAACATATCACTGGCACTTGGGATGCCAGCACCCGACTGATGAACTGGGACTGCAAGGGTATGAAAGCCAGCGCGCAAGTTGACTACAAACTCCGCTCTATTGCAGAGTTGAACTTGGGATTCACCTATGCGCCACAAGACGACAAATTTGAATACGGCAAGAGTTACAGCGGCTACATGCTGGGGCTCGACCGTGCGAAGATGGTGGCAAACGCCGACCTGAGCCTCTATCTGTTCAAGGGCTTCACCATCAGCGCAGGTTTGGAATACCGTGCTAAGCGCCACTATGTGAAAAGCTTGCATTCCGACACCGACGTGCCAATGTTCAAAGTTGAAGATTTGAGCGATGTGATGAACCTGCACGCAGGAGCAAGTTACCGCTTCGACAAGTTCCTCACCATTTGGGTGAAGGGCACCAACTTGCTCAACAAGCAATGGGACATCCTCTACTCTCAAGGCGCTCAAAAGATGAGTTTCATGGGTGGTATCGGACTTGTGTTCTAAATCCCGCCGAGGGGCTGGGGAAGATGTGACGCACACAGTACTCTCCCCTCCTCGGTGAAAACAATAGAGAGTTATATGAATTCATTTGAATTTGAAATATGCGCCAACAGTCTGGAGAGTTGCCTTGCAGCTCAGGCTGCTGGCGCAACTCGTGTAGAGTTGTGCGCCGGAATCCCCGAAGGCGGCACCACGCCATCGTATGCCGAGATCTCGTTTGCGCGCAAAATGCTCCACACCACCAAGCTGCATGTTATTATCCGCCCCCGTGGCGGCGACTTCACCTATTCGCCTCTTGAAATTGAGCGAATGGGGCTCGACATCACCATGTGCAAGGAGATTGGGGTGGATGGAGTGGTGTTTGGCTGCCTCACCGCCGATGGCGACATTGATGTGGAAAACTGCGTCAAACTGTTGCGCCACGCTGGTGGACTGTCGTGTACCTTCCACCGTGCTTACGACCGCTGCAAATCTCCGCTTGAGGCTTTGCCAAAGTTGAAGGAACTGGGTTTCGATCGTGTGCTCACATCGGGCCAGGCACCCACAGCCGAGGCAGGCATCGCCTTGCTCAAGCAGATTCAGGCGGCTGATGTGGAAAAGCCCATCATCATGGCAGGGTGTGGCGTGAATGAGGGCAACATTGCCAAAATCCATGCCGCCACAGGCATCACAGCGTTTCACTTCTCGGCACGCGAGCCACAGCATAGCGCCACCGCCTATATGCACGGTGGTGTGGCGATGGGCAAGCCCGATGCCGATGAGTCAACGCTCCAATACACCACCGAGCGCCGCGTGGCAGCCACCATCGCCGCCATTAATAATTGACCCTCTTTTAAAAAATACTCTTCTAAACAAAAAACTGACCGGATAATGAAAAGAAAAGCTCTTACACTACTTCTGTGCTTGATAGCGCTTGGCATGAATGCGGAGCGCAGTTTTATCACCGATGCCGCTTATCGTGGGCAGGTGAAGCAAGCCTACACGAAAAAACTTGCGCAGTTGAAACTCGATTTCTCGAAAGAGAGCGCAGCCGCCACTGCCTACGAGCAAGAGGCGTTGCAATTTCTGTATGCCTACATGCCTGTGGCTGATGCCACCGACTATTCCTACTCATATTATTTAAATAATGTGCGTGCCACTTTCAAGGCGCAGCAGGAAATGGCGTGGGGGCAGACCGTGCCCGAATTGCTGTTCCGCCACTTTGTGCTGCCACTGCGTGTGAACAACGAGGCACTCGACAATGCGCGCATCGAGTTTTACAAGGAATTGAAAGACCGTGTGAAGGGCCTGGGTATGAAAGACGCCATTCTGGAGGTGAACCATTGGTGCCACGAGCATGTCACCTATCAGCCATCGGATGCGCGCACGCTTTCGCCAATGGCTTGCAAGAAAACGGCTATCGGGCGATGCGGCGAGGAAAGCACATTCACCGTGGCGGCTTTGCGCTCGGTGGGCATTCCAGCACGCCAGGTATATACCCCAAGATGGGCACACACCGACGACAACCATGCGTGGGTGGAGGCTTGGGCCGATGGACAATGGTACTTCCTCGGCGCTTGCGAGCCCGAAGCCATTCTCAACCTCGGCTGGTTCAACGCTCCAGCCTCTCGCGCCATGCTGATGCACACCCGTGCATTCGGCGACTATCGTGGACCCGAAGAGGTGATGCTGCGCACCAGCAACTACACCGAAATCAATCTGATTGACAACTATGGCTCCACAGCCCGCGTCGATTTCAAGGTGGTTGACACCCAAAACCGCCCTGTGGAAGATGCTTTGGTGGAATTTAAAATCTACAATTATGGCGAATTCTACACCGCTGTGAACAAATACACCGATGAGCAAGGTGCCACATTCCTCACCGCCGGCATGGGCGACATGATGGTGTGGGCTTCGAAAGCTGGTGTGTATGGCTACAGCAAGGCATCGTTTGGTAAAGACAAATCCATCACCATCACGCTCCAGCACAGTGCCGCCTCCGACACCAAAACCAAGGTGTGCCGCCACGAGGAATTTGACATCGTGCCACCACCAGAAAAGGTGACTTTGCCAAAGGTTGACGAGGCGATGAGGACGAAAAATGCACAGCGACTGGTGTATGAGGACTCAATCCGCAAGGCTTATGAAGCCACTTTCTATAACGGCAACGCTTATGGCGAATTTGATATTTATCTGAAAAAAGCCCGTGGCAACTGGCGAACCATCAAGGCGTTTATCGACAAGCACGCCGACAATCCCGCTCGTGTGAAAGCACTTTTCGCCACCATGAGTGAGAAGGACTTCCGCGATGTGGCGATGGAAATTCTCGACGACAGTTACGATGCCACCGACACGCAAATTGACCTCCGTGTGGAAGATGAGTTGCTGGTGAAGCCCTACAAGCAAGTGCTGAAAAATGCGTTCCCCAAGGCTGAGGCCGACGCATTCCGTGCCAACCCATCACTCTTGGCGCAATGGGTGAACAAAAACATCACGCTAAATCCCGACAAGGGTGCGCTTCGCATCGCGCAGACAGCGGTGGGCGTTTGGCAATCGAGATTCACCGACTCACGCTCTCGCGACATTTTCTTCGTTGACTTGGCGCGCAGCCTCAACATTGAGGCACGCAAAGATGTGGTGACCGGCAAGGTGCAATACAAGCAAGCCGACAAGTGGATTGACGTTGACTTTGAGGCACAAGAGCAGACCAGCGCGCCAACAGGCACATTGGTGCTTCGCTACGAACCAAGCAAGTTCCTCGACAATCCTCAATATTACCGCCATTTCACACTTAGCAAGATTGTTGACGGCCACGCTGTGCTGCTCAATTTCGACGAGGGCGAAGTGGATATGGGCGGCGGTACCAGTTGGGCTGGCACGTTCAAAAACGGCACAAAACTCGATGTGGGCACCTACCTGCTCGTGACCGGCACACGCTTGGCAAACGGCAGCGTGCTTGCCACCACACAGATTGTGAACATTGAGGAAAACGCCACCACCGAAGCCGATTTGGTGGTACGCACCTCCGACGAGGAAGTGTGCGTGATTGGCAGTTTCAACAGTGAATCGAAGTTTGCGAAAGACGGTGCAGATGTGAGCGTGCTTTCACAGACCGGACGCGGATATTTCGTGATTGCCGTGCTCGGCGTAGGCCAGGAGCCAACCAACCATGCCATGCGCGACATTGCTAAGGAAGCGAAAGAACTCGACAAATGGGGCCGCCCACTGGTGCTGCTTTTCAGTAGTGAGGCAGAACTGGCACGATTCAAGCAAGAGGATTTCGGCACATTGCCTACCAACGTGGTGCTTGGCGTGGATACCGACGGCAAAATCAAATCCGACATCATTCACGAAATGAAACTCAACCCCGATGGCTCGCTCCCAGTGGTAATCATTGCCGACACATTCAACCGTGTGGTGTTCGTCAGTCAAGGCTACACCATCGGTCTCGGTGACCAACTGCTCAAGACCATCAAAAAACTATAACAGCGCAAAATCCACATATTAATATACTTTGCGATAGAAATATACTTTACAATAGAAATTGCGGACTCCAATCCGCAATTTCTATTTATTTTTGCCGATTCCATTCCGCAAAATCCCAAAAAACTCCCAAAAATCCCCCAAATTGCCGACCGCAATCCCCAATTTACGCCAAAAATTGCCGATTTCACTCCACAAATTTTGTGATTACCAAAATCTTTCAATATATTTGCATCATAAAAATAGGTAAACGATATGGAAGCACTTTTTTCTCGATTTCAACGCTTGCTGAGCGAAACCAATACGGATTTTCTGCGCTACCTGCATGATAAGATTATTTGGACCGACCGAATGATTGCCATCGTGGGCGCGCGTGGCGTAGGCAAAACCACTATGATGCTTCAGCGAATCAAACTCCACCACAACATTTCCGACACGCTGTATGTGACCGCCGATGATATGTATTTCGCCGATCATAAATTGCTTGACTTGGCGGAGCAGTTTGTGAAAATGGGTGGTAAGTATTTGTTTATCGACGAAATTCACCGATATGCCAACTGGTCGAAGGAATTGAAACTCATTTACGATTATCTTCCTCATCTTCAAGTGGTGTTCACAGGGTCTTCGATGCTTGATATTTATCGAGGCACCGACGATTTGTCGCGCCGTGTTCAACTTTACGCACTTCATGGAATGTCGTTTCGTGAGTATTTGAATTTGCGCTACTACCTTCAACTGCAACCACTCTCGCTTGATGATGTGTTGCATCACAACGTGGCGTTTGATGGTGTGGATTATCCTTTGGCGGCATTCAAAGATTATCTCAATAACGGCTACTATCCATTTTCGAGAGAAGTGGGGCTTTACCATGAGCGGCTTCGCCAAATCGTGCAACTGATTTTAGATGTTGATATTCCGCAGTTTGCCAACATGAACGCCGCCACTTCGCAGAAGTTGAAACAGTTGCTCGCCATTATCGCTAAAAGTGTTCCGTTCAAACCAAACTACTCGAAAATTGCAGCCATTATGGGTGTGTCGCGCGATGTGCTTCCCGACTATATTCTCTATATGGAGCGCGCAGGGCTTGTGAATCGCCTGTTCACTGCCACCACAGGGATTCGAGAACTTGGGAAAGTGGCAAAAATCTATCTCAACAACACCAATTTAGCCTACGCTTTGGGTGGCTCAAACACCGATATAGGCAACATTCGCGAAACATTTTTCTTCAATCAACTTTCGGTGAAAGCAGATGTGAGGGAATCGCCTGTTTCCGACTTTTTGGTTGACGGTTTCACCTTCGAGATTGGAGGGAGAAAGAAAGGTGCCAAGCAGATTGCCGACACCGGCAACGCCTACATCGTGAAAGACGATATAGAGTTTGGTTTTGCCAACACCATTCCTCTCCACCACTTCGGTATGCTCTACTGATTCCCTTGAAAAAGTGTCGGCAAAGGCACATCTTTCCCTTGAAAAAGTGTCACGGAACCACCATTATTCCCTTGAAAAAATGTTATGAAAGAGTATAAATGGTTGGTTTGTAATGTGTTGCGTAAAATTGGTGTTTTTAAGTGATTTTTTCACGCAATAAGCAAAGAAAAGTCAATGCAAAATGTGCGATACGTATAAATTTTTAAAATTTTTATCGTAAAAAATGTAATCTACTGACCAGTAGTGATGTAACTAATTTTTATGAGTGAAAATCTGAAGTAGCGGGGCTGAATTTTTGTCAAAATCTGAAGTAGCACTCCGAATTTTCACTCCATTTGTTTGCTAAATTCCAATTCTGTGGGTATATTTGCCTCATAAATTATTAATGTATAGGTTTATGTTACAGCGAATTTTGCAACTCAACGACGTGAAAGACGACAGTCTGTTTCTTTGGGGGCCGCGTCAGACAGGTAAAAGCACCTTGCTGAAAACGCTTTTCCCCGAAGTTCCATATTACGATTTGCTCAAGTCGGAGGAATACACGAAATACAAACTCAAGCCTTCACTTTTGCGTGAAGAATGTGAGATGCTCGATGCTGGAAGTGTGGTTATCATTGATGAGGTGCAGAAAATCCCGGCACTTCTTGATGAGGTACACTGGCTTATAGTTAATTGTGACATTCACTTCATTCTATGTGGTTCAAGTGCTCGCAAATTGAGACGTGAAGGCGCGAATTTGCTCGGTGGGCGTGCGCTGAGAAAAACGATGCATCCTCTTGTGAGTGCAGAAATCCCCGACTTTGATATTGATAAAGCGGTGAATGGGGGTATGCTTCCACGGCATTATTTAGTGGCAAATCCGCAGAAGCGCCTTCAAGCATACATAGGTGATTATCTTCAACAAGAGATTATAGCCGAAGCACTTGTGCGAAACCTCGGTTCATTTACCCGCTTTATGGAAGTGGCGGCTTTGAGTGATGGTGAGATGGTGAATTACACAAAGATTGCCAGCGAATGTGGTGTGTCGTCGAAAACTGTAAAAGAATACTTCGCCATACTTGATGAAACATTGGTGGGTTTTTCCGTCCCAGCGTATTCAAAAGTTGTGAAGCGCAGGGTGCAAGTATCGCCTAAATTTTACTATTTTGATGTTGGCGTGGCAAATTACTTGCTCCGCCGCTCCAATCTCAAGCGTGGCACGGCAGAATACGGACATGCGTTCGAACACCTGATTATTCAGGAAATTGTTGCATATCTTGATTACTCTGAGTCGGACAAAAAACTATCGTTTTGGCACACGCAGAACAATGCGTATGAGGTTGATGCCGTAATTGGCGATGCTGAAGTGGCTATTGAGATCAAATCGTCAGAGAGTGTAAACTCATCCCATTTGAAAGGGTTGAAGGCGTTTAAAGAAGAACATCCTGATTGTCGATTGGTGGTGGTGTCGCTTGACGAAAAACCGCGAATGCTTAATGGTGTGGAAATATGGCCAGTCGCAAAGTTTTTGGAAAAATTGTGGAATAATCAAATTATAAATTAGGGCTTTTTTTATGAAGTGTGTGAAAATTTTAATTTTGATGGTGATGATGAGTGGTATTTTTACTGTTGGGGCGGCGCAAGGATTAGGTGCGGCGCAGGAGTTGAATGTGCTGCCTAAGCCTTGTAGCGTGCGCATCACCGACACCGACGGCCGATTCCAAATCCACCGTGGTGCTGGCGTGTATGCCGAGAATGCCGACGCGATGTTGGCTGCTGAATATCTGCAAAACTATTGTTCCGAATATTTGGGACTGCCGTTGCGCATTGTGAAAAGCAAGGGCGAAGCCGCTATCCACATTCTTACCGACGACTTCGGCGGGAAGGCGCGCGATGGGCAATACTCCCTCGCCGTGACGAGCGACGGTGTGACCATCACGGGCGCAAAGCGAAGTCCAGAGGCGTGTTTCCTTGGTGTGACCACGCTCGTTCAGATGCTCCCCACACGCGCTGGCGACATTCCCCAGTTGCCGCTGGTGGAGATTACCGACTGTCCACGGTTTGGCTATCGTGGTATGCATCTCGATGTGGCGCGCCACTTCTTCCCGGTGTCGTTTGTGAAGAAATATATCGACTGGATTGCGCTCCATAAGTTGAACATTTTCCACTGGCACCTCACCGACGATCAGGGCTGGCGAATAGAATTGAAAAGCCACCCCGAACTCACCGAAAAAGGCAGTTACCGCGCTGGCGAAATCAAGGGCTTGTTCCCCGGCGAATATGGCGAGCGCCCCTATCAGGCATACTACACGCAAGACGAAGTGAAAGAGGTGGTTGACTATGCCACCAAGCGCTTTGTGACCGTGGTGCCCGAAATCGACATACCGGGTCACTGCATGGCGGTGCTTGCCGCTCACCCCGAATTTAGCACCACGCCACGCGAGGGCAAGCGCACCGCGCTCACTTGGGGCATCTACAATCGCCAAAACAACGTGCTGGCACCCACGCCCGAAGTGTTCAGTTTCCTCGACGATGTGTTTAACGAGGTTTGCGCGCTTTTCCCAAGCAAATACATTCATGCCGGAGGCGACGAGTGCGCACCCAAGTGGTGGAACGAGTCGGCTGTGGCACAGGAATTTATGAAAAAGCATAATCTCCCCGATGCTCATGCGCTCCAAACGCGCTTCATGCACCATGTGCAGCGCATCATCAACGCCCACGGCAAAACCATGCTTGGCTGGAGTGGGGGAGCCGAGGGCATGAATCCCGAGGGCAGCGTGCTTCACAACTGGCACTCGTGGGATAAGATGCCGAAGTCGAGAATCGACAGCACCCACCAGTGGATTAACTCTGGTAGCACTGGACTATACTTCACTTCAAGCGAAGATTCCACCCAGAGCGAAATCAATCCAGGCAGATGGCCACGAAGCGTGAAGAAAGTGTATGATTTCGAGCTTGTTCCCGATTCGGCAAGCGTGCAAGCCGCTCAGAATTTGATGGGCGTGGAAGGCTGCTGCTGGACCGAATATTGCCCCACCACATGGAAGGTGGAACTGCAGGTGTTTCCGCGCATGGCGGCATTGGCAGAAAAGGCGTGGACAGGCAAAAACGACGATTGGGAAGGTTTCACACGCCGCCTCACCCACCAACTTGACCTTTACGACCTGTGGGGCATTCGCTACAACGATGTGGTGGAGCGCACCCTTATCGCACCTCGCCAAAGATAGCGGTTTTGCACCTACTTGTCTAAAAATTATGGCTTAGAATTGTGGTTATTCAAGTGAAAATTACTATCTTTGCGTGTTTCATTGGCGAAAAGCCTGTCAACGGACAAGTTAAACGGAATAAAAACAATAAATAACAAATAATGGCAGCATTAGAGAAAATTAGAAAAAGATCTGTGTTTCTGATGATTGTAGTGGGTGGCGCATTGGCCGCTTTCGTTCTCGGAGACCTCTTTAAGCTCGACTCTCTCTTCAGAGACAGTTCAGCAGCGAAAGTTGACAACACAACTATCCGTATTCAAGAATTCCAAAACCGATTCAACCTTGCCCAAGAGCAGGAAAAGAATCAGCAAAACAAGACCGAAAGCGCTGATCTTCAGCAACAAGTGCTCGGTCAAATGGCTTTTGAAACCATCGTTGATGAAGAAAGTGAAGAAAATGGCGTGGAAGCCGGTACCGAACTTCTCACCGCGATGATCAATCAAGACCAACGCGCAAGCGCATGGGCTCAACAATATGTTCAAGCCACTGGTCAACAAACCATTCAGGCTCCTTCCGACCTCGACAAGATTGTAGGCAAGGATGAGGTGATCAACCAAATCGTGAGCAAGGACGAATGGGAAGCCTTCAAGGATGAAATGGAACACAATATCCGTGCTCAAAAGATTATGATGCTCGTGGGTGGTGCTATTATGCCTAACGACCTCGACCTCCTTGAAATGCAAAACGACGACGAAGTGATGGAAGTGGTGCTCACCAAGAAGGACTACACTTCACTCGAAGACAAGAAGTTTGAGCCAACTCAAGACGAAATCAAAGCCGTTTACGACGAATATAAGAACCTCTGGAAACTCAACGAAAAGACTGTGATTGCTCACGCTATTGCAGTGCCTATCGCTCCAAGCGCAGCCGACATCAAGGCAGCCGACGCTCTCTACGCTAAGGCTTACGCTACTTTGCAAGGTCAAGGCATCGACGCTTTGCGCAACATCAACGAGTTCAGCAATGTTCAGGAAATGAAACTCACCGACGCTCAGGCTAAGCAAGTTGGTCAGCAACTCCGCGACTCTGTGTTCGCTAACTGGGCAGTATCTTCAGAGGCTAACGCTACTCACCAATTCAAGGAAGACCTCAACTACGCTCTCTTCCAAAAGGTGAAGAGCGAAGAATTGCTCGACACCATCAAGGTGAAGCAAGTGACCGTTGAAGGCAACAAGGCTGCTCAAGACAAGGTGCTCGCCGCTCTCAATGCTGGTCAAGACGTGAGCAAGATGAAGGGTGTGCAAGTGATGCCAGAGCAACCAGTGCCAGTGCAAGGTGCTCAACTCCCCGACAGCATTATCACTAAATTCGAAAGCGCTACTGATAAATATGTGGTATTCCAATCTACAGATAAAGGCGCAATGCTCGTGAAGACCACTTACCAAAAGAAATCAATGTTCTACACCGTGAATATGTCGACTTACCAAGTGGCTGCAAGCAAGAAGACTACTGCCGACCTCCACGACGGTTTGGAAAAATTCATCGACAAGAACAAGAATGCAACAGATTTTGCTAAGAATGCAGCTGCCGCTAAGTTCCAGGCTCAAGAAGTGATGCTTAGTTCAAGCGTTCCTTCTATCGCTGGTATCCCAGGCAGCCGCGACGTGATTAAGTGGGCTCTCAACGACGCAGAAGAGGGTCAAGTTTCTTCAGTATTCCAACTCAACAGCGCTATGGTGGCTGTCGCTATCGATGAAATCGTGGACGCTGACTTCCTCCCATTGGAAACCAAGAACGTGAACGAGTTCTGCAAGGCTAAGGCTATGGCACTGAAGAAGGCTGAAGCCATGAAGCAACAATATGAAGGCAAGTTTAAATCTGTTGACGAATACGCTAAGGCATTTGCCGCTCCAGTTGACACCACTACATTCTCATTCAGCAGCATGTATGCCGACAAGGTAATCATGACCAACCCTGCAGGTATTGAGGGCGACGGTGGATTCATCGGTGCAGCAGCAGCCGCTAAGCAAGGTCAAGTAGGCTTCTGGGCTGGTAACTGCGCTGCTTACGCATTCGTGGTGAAGAGCAAGAAGGCAACTATGAAGATGAAGCAAGAAGAACTCGCTATGAAGTGGGCTTCTACTTACGGCTTCGCTGGTCAACGTCAACAGCTGATGCAAGGCGTGATCTTCAACTCTGCCAAGATCAAAAACAACCTCGTAAAATTCCAGTAATCTAACACCGCTTAGATTTCCCGAATAAATCTTAACCGCCCGGCTTCCACAGTCGGGCGGTTTTTTTGCATAAAATTATTTGAGCAGGGGTGTGGGGTGGAATGGAATTTGCAGAAATGGGAAATAATTATTAATTTTGGAAAATTGAATGTGACAGTGTGCTCTTCACGCATGTGGAGCGCAAAAAACTAATCCTCTCATTCTCGAAACGAACATGAGTACTATCAACGAAATACAAGACGAAATTATTGAAGAATTTGAAGGCTTCACCGACTGGATGGACCGCTATGCCTATATCATCGACTTGGGTAATGCCGTGCCTCCGCTTGATGAACGCTACAAGACTCCCGACAACATTATTGAAGGGTGCCAGAGCCGTGTGTGGCTGCAAGCCGACTACGCCGACGGTGTGATTACTTTCCAAGCCGACAGCGATGCCATTATTGTGAAGGGCATCATCTCTATGCTGGTGCGCACACTCAGCGGACGCACGCCTCAGGAAATACTTGATGCTGACCTCTATTTTATCGACAAAATCGGGCTTCACGAGCATCTTTCGCCCACCCGAAGCAACGGCTTGCTTGCGATGATCAAGCAGATTCGCACCTATGCCCTCGCCTTTAAGATGAAGGAGCAGGCTGCGCACTAATCAGCCGACCGCCGACAGAAATAAAAAGTAATAAATAATTAATCATTTTAATAACCAACACTTATGTTACAAGATTTATGGAACAACAATCGCATGGTGGCTATGCTTCTTGCGATTCTCGTGGTAGTTGTGCCTTTTCTCGTCTATTATGTAGTTGAGGCAAAGAAAAACCACCCCAAGGGACTTATTTCAGCAGCGCTTTCTAACATGGGCGAGCGTTTTGGCTACTACATCATGAATGCAGTGCTTCTGCTTTTCCTTTGCTCCAAGTTCGGAATCAGCGACGATGTGGCTGGCTGGATTTACGCTGTGTTCTATTTCCTTATTTACGTGCTTAGCCTTCCTGGCGGTATGGTTGCCGACCGTTTGCAAAACTTCAAGGGCACCATCATTGCTGGTTTGGTGGTAATGGCTTCGGGTTATGTGATTCTTTCTGTCCCCGTGTTTGGCGGCAACCCTGGCGCTGTGCCAATGTGGGTGCTCGTGGTCACTTGCCTCGCTCTTATCCTCATTGCCACAGGTAATGGCTTGTTTAAGGGTAACCTTCAGGCTATCGTGGGTCAGATGTACGACAACTATGAGGCTGAAGCTGCAAAGAAAGGTCCTGAGGCACTTGCTATCGCAAAGTCGCGTCGCGACAGTGGTTTCCAGATTTTCTACGTGTTTATCAATATCGGTGGTGTGATTGCGCCATTCGTGGCTCCTTTGCTCCGTAGCGCAATGCTGAAGATCGACGGCTTCTTCTACAATGCCGACCTTCCACGCCTCTGCCACGGCTTCCTCCAGGGCAACCTTGAAGGCGATGGTATGAAAAACCTCACCGAGCTCGCTCAAAAGTCACTTATCGACGGTGGTCAGATTGGCGATATGACACAATTCTGCACCAACTATCTCGAAAGCTTCAACACCGGTGTGCACTACTCATTCATCGCATCGGCTGTGGCTATGATTCTCTCACTCCTTATCTTCATCTTCACCCGCAAGGTGCTTCCTAACCCAGTGAAGAAGGAGAAAGCTGCTGTTGAATCGCAAGAGGCTGTGGCTTCCGACGCAAAGGAAATCAAGCAACGTATGTTCGCTTTGTTTGCTGTGCTTGGTGTGGCTATCTTCTTCTGGTTCTCATTCCACCAGAATGGTCAGTCGCTCTCTGTGTTTGCTCGCGACTTCTGTCAAACCGACTCTATTGCTCCAGAAATCTGGCAATGTATCAACCCATTCTTCGTAATCGTGCTCACTCCAGTGGTGATGATTGTGTTTGGTGCGCTCTTCAAGAGAGGTAAAGAAATCTCTACTCCTAAGAAGATTGCGCTTGGTATGTTCTTGGCAGGTTGTGCTTATCTGTTCCTTATCTCCATTTCAATGGTCAACGGCTATCCTTCAGGCGAAGAATTCAAGAGCCTCCCAGAAGCAGTTAAGGAATCAATGAAGGCAGGTCCATGGGTGCTCATCGTCACCTACTTCTTCCTCACCGTGGCTGAGTTGTTTATCTCTCCACTTGGTCTGTCGTTCGTATCAAAGATTGCACCTCAGCACTTGCAAGGTATTTGCCAAGGTTTGTGGCTCTGCGCTACCGCTGTAGGTAACCTCTTCATCGCTCTTGGCGTAACCATGCTCAACAGTTTCCCACAACAATGGGAATGCTGGGCAGTGTTTGCCGGCTTCTGCTTCATCTCAATGGCAGTGATGCTCGGTATGCTCAAATGGCTTGAACGCATCACTAAGGAATAATCCCAATTCCTGAACAAAAATATAGCGGCTCTGCTTCGATTGGTGAAGCAGAGCCGCTTTTATTATTTTCGCTTGGAGCACTCGGAGCACTTGGAGCACTCGGATATTCTAACTTCTAACTTCTAACTTCTAACTTCTAATTTCTAATTTCTAATTTCTAATCTCTAATTTCTAATCTCTAATTTCTAATCTCTAATTTCTAATCTCTAATTTCTAACTTCTTTCATCTTCCAAATGCGGCTGGGCGAGTGAGGGTGGTGGTGTAGGTGTGGCCGAAGGTGTCGGTCACTTTTACCGTTACGGGAGTGGTGGGGCTCGATGCCACAGCTTTGAAGATGTGGAGCGTGCCGTGGTGGTGCTGAGGTGCCACATTCTCGCCACGTTTGTGGCGTGGCAGTGCGTAGGCAAGCAAATAGGCGGGGTCGATGGCGTGGAGGCGCGCGGTGGGCAGCAAGGTGCCATTCTCCGTTACCTCAAGTTTCCAATCGTCGTCCCACGCAAACACATTAATCAGCATAGAGTTTTCCTCAAACGCATCGTAAGTGGGCATTTGTTTGAAAGTTTTGCTCAGCGCCACAGCATCGGCGTTGGTGGCGAGGAATTGTTTCACTGTGTTCATGTCCAGCACGCGCATTTGAGGGTCGCTGTGGTCTTCTATAGAGGCGTATTTCCATTCTATGCTGTCGCCCCTCACTGTCCATCGGCTGTATCCGGCAGGAGAGCCGTCGGTACACATGTCGGTGCCGGTGAGTTTGCCGGTAATCCACCACGAAGCGCAAATGGCGGCAATGTTATGCTCCATGATGTGTGGATATTCGCTTGGGTGGGCGTTGAAATTCACATGGGTGTGACCGCTCACGAAATGCACATTTTTAAAGCCGTCGAAGCAACTGGCAAGTTCCTTGTAGTTCTGGAGCGATCCGAAAGTGCTGAAATTGCGATTGATTCTGAATGTGGGGATATGCGAGCACACCACCACAGGCATCTGCTTGTCCACGAGGGCGAGGTCTTGGCGGAGCCAGTTGATTTGCTGCTCGGTGACGGCCGCATTGTAGTTGCGCTGCCCCCACACGCCTTTGCGCGCTTTTTTCCCGGCAGGGAGCGTGTCGTTTTGATACACGATGTTGTCGAGCACCACATAGTGCACTTTGCCCAAGTTGTAGGAATAGTAGTTAGGGCAAACCACATCGCGCCACAGTTTTGCGGCAAGGAAGTCGGTGTTTGCCGAGTGAGGCACAGCGGGGTCGTTGTCGTGATTGCCAATCACAGGGAAAAGCGGCACAGGATAGTGCATCTTGCGTTGGTCGTCCATGAAATTGCGCAATGTGTATTTGTTGGCGTACCAAAAGTTGTCCCAAGTCAGGTCGCCCAAAATCATTGAATAGGTGGGCAACTGGCTCTCGGCTGCCTTTTCCTTCTCGTATTTCAACGAAGCGATATAGCCGTTTTTGTAGGTCTTGCGGTCGCCGATGCGGCGTGCGAGATGGCTGTCGGCACCGATAATCATCACATAATCGTCGGCAGGGCTGTAAGTGAGTTTGAAATTGTGAACCTCGGCGGTTTCCACTTTCGCATCGCTCAACTTTTGCCAAAACTGAGGGTTGAACCCATCTGCCATATCCACCGTGTAGCCACGAGGAATGGAGATAAACACATAGCCGTTCGCTTTGTCGGTTTGCAGGGCGTAGCGGCCTTGCTTGTCGGTGGTCACCACATTGATGCCGTCGCTCACAGCCACGCCACTCACGCCAGCGCCACCACAGGTCACCATGCCAGTCACATTTTGCGCCAGCGCCGCCATCGCAGTGGCGGCAGCAAACACAGAAATAAAAATCAATTGTCGAATCATTTTCCCTTTTTATTATTTTTTTGTCACCACAAAATTAATCAAATTTCCCTCCTCATCCAATGCTTCTTTCTAAAGAATAAAAAAACAAGAAAACTTGCTTTATGAAACAGGAAAAATAATCTCAAAATAAAAATTGCTATTCAATTATAAACCAATAAAATATTGAAATCTATTTGTAATTTTTGGGGTAATCTATTTGTAATTTTTGGGGTAAAAAAGGCGGCGGAGCACTTGGGGGAGTGCTTCGCCGCTGGAGTTATGGCTTTATTCCATGGAGGAATGTTTGCTTATTTGCCAAGCTTGGCTTGAATTGCCTTGCTTTCGGCTTCGTAGCCTGGCTTGTTGAGGAGGGCAAACATGTTTTTCTTGTAAGCCTCCACACCTGGCTGGTTGAATGGGTTCACGCCCAAGATGTAGCCGCTCACGCCACAAGCCTTTTCGAAGAAATAGATGAGTTGGCCGAGGTAGCGCTCAGTGAGTGCAGGAATGGTGATGAGCAAGTTTGGCACGCCGCCATCCACGTGAGCCAAGCGAGTGCCGAGTTCAGCCATCTTGTTCACCTCGTCAACGTGTTTGCCAGCGAGGAAGTTCAGACCGTCGAGGTTGGCATCGTCGTTAGGAATGATCACGCTGTGGCTCATATCGCCTACAGAAAGCACGGTTTCGAAGATGGTGCGTTCGCCATCTTGAATCCATTGACCCATAGAGTGGAGGTCGGTGGTGAAGTCAACCGATGCTGGGAAAATGCCCAGATGGTCCTTACCTTCGCTTTCGCCGTAGAGTTGTTTCCACCATTCAGCGAGATAGTGGAGGCGTGGGCAGAAATTCACCAGAATTTCAATCTTCTTGCCAGCCTGATAGAGTGCGTTGCGGGTTTGAGCGTAGGTGAACACGTTTTCGTCGTCGCCATTCTCAATTTCCACAGCACCAGCCACGAGAGCCTTCACATCGTAGCCAGCCACAGCGATTGGGAGCAAGCCCACAGGAGTGAGCACAGAGAAGCGGCCGCCCACATTGTCGGGGATAACATAGGTCTTGTAGCCCTCTTGGGTGGCGAGACTGCGAAGTGCGCCCTTCTTGGCATCGGTGATAGCCACGATGCGCTTCGAAGCCAATTCCTTGCCTTCTTGCTGCTCCAGCATGTCCTTCAACAGACGGAAAGCGATAGCAGGTTCGGTGGTAGTGCCTGATTTAGAGATAACGATGATACCGAATTTGCGGCCTTTCAAAAGGTCCATGAGGTCGGCAAGATAATCCTCGCCGATATTGTTGCCTGCAAAAAGCACCTTGCAGTTGCCTGGCTTGTAAGCGTCGAAGCTGTCGCTCAACGCCTCAATCACAGCCTTAGCACCAAGATAGCTGCCGCCGATGCCGACAGCCACCACAAATTCGCAAGATTCGCGAAGCGATTTGGCTGTGGCTTCGATGTCGGAGAGTTCAGCTTCGGTAATACTGCTTGGAAGGTGGAGCCAACCGAGGAAATCGTTGCCCTCACCTGTGCCTTTTTCAAGTTTTTCTACTGCGTTAACAGCCTGCTCCTTCAGTGCGTCAACCTTGCATTGGTCGATGTCTTGACCGTGAGCGGCGAAATTAGATACCTGAATTTGTTCTAACATAGTAAAATTATTTAGTGGATTATTAAATGCCTTTGGGATGATTAAATGCTTTTAGTGAATGCGCGGCGGCGTTTGTGTTGCACATAGTTGAAATATTGCCATTGCTTCTGCACATTTTCGTTGGTTTCAAGCTCCACGTTGGTTTCTGCCCATTTGTAGCCACGCTTGTTGAAGGCAGGAATCAAATCGATGAAGAACAGCGAATTCACGCCCTTGCTCTGATATTCAGGCTTCACGGCAATGAGCAGCAAGTCGACGATATCCTTTTCCTTTTTGATGCCTTTCAGCAAGTGGTACCAACCAAATGGCAACATGCGGCCACGGCTCTTAATCAGCGCTTTGGAAAGCGATGGTACCGACACGCCCACACCCACAAGTTGGTCGTTGGCATCAGCCACGAGCGAAATGTGGTCGAGTGGCAAGAAAGGCAAATACTCCTTGATGTAGTGCTGCATCTGCTTTTCAGAGAGCGGAGAATAGCCAAACAGACTGTCGTAAGCCTCGTTGATAAGCGAGAAGATGGATTCACCGTACTTACCAACCACCTCTTTGAGAGAGGTTTTCTCCACCAGGTGCAAACCGAAGCGGTGTTGCACGATGTTGCCGATTTTCAGCATCTTTTCAGGAATCTCTTTTGGCACATCAATCTTAAATTCCACCCAGTCGGCATCTTTCACGAAGCCCAGTCGCTCGAAGTGCTTCTGATAGTAGGGATAGTTGTAGATGGTGGCTTGTGTGCTCAACTGGTCGAAGCCCTCAATCAGGCACCCTTCGGGGTCCATATCGGTGAAGCCGAGAGGTCCGGTGAGCTGTGTCATGCCCTTGCCTTTCGCCCAGTCAACCACTGCGCCGTAGAGCGCATCCACCACTTCCTCGTCGTCGATGAAATCGACAAAACCAAAGCGGCCCTCTGCCTTGCCGGCGCGCTCGTTCACCAATTTGTTGATGATGCCAGCGATGCGGCCCACAGGCTTATCGTCGCGATACGCCATGAAAAATGCGCTCTCGCAAAACTCGTAAGCGGGATTTTCTTCAGGAAGAAAAGTGGTGAGCATATCGTTCGCAAGGTCGGGAACGTAGTATTGATTGCCTTTATAAATAACGTCTATTGGAAAATGGATAAACTTGAGTAACTCCTTTTTTGTGGGCTCAAGTTTGTGAATATCAACTGCCATTATAAATCGTTTGTATTAATATTGATGTGCAAAGTTACAAAAAGAAGTTAGAAATCAGAAATTTCCGAAGTTTGAAGTTTGGAAATTAGGGGATTTGCTCAGTGTTTTTGTGGTGAATGGAGCACTCGGAGTACTCGGAGCACTCGGAGCACTCGGATTGCTGATTTCACCAACTTGCCGCTTTTATTGCCGACCGCTGTGGTGGTTAGTGGCTGAAGGTGTAGAGGATGAAGAGGAGGGTGAGGATGATGGCGATGAGGGGGAGGTAGATGGTGTCGCTCAGGCGGCGTTCGAGGCGCAAGTCGAGCAAGGCAAGGTCGCTGATTTCGCCGCTGATGCATTGGTGCGCTATCTGAATGAGGCGTTTCGGGTGGCTGGGCGACGCTATCACGGCATCGAGCAGTGCCTCGCCGTAAGCTGCCACCACCTCGCGCTCGGTGGCTGGGGTGGTGCCTGTGGGGTATATGTCGAGCGTGCGGAAATCGTCGTCGAACACAAACGACCGTGCATCGATCGCTCCTGTTTCACCGCGCTCGCGCGCCTCGGTGATGGCAGCCACCGCACGCTGCTGCAGCAGAGCCATCACACGAGTGTTGACCATTCGGTTTTCAATCAATGTCTGTAAGCAAATTGGCATTTTGGAAAGGGTGGGTGTTTAGCGTTGAATGAAATCTTGGAACGCCTGCCTATAACTGTCGCCAATGGGGATATACACATCGCCGAAGATGATGCGGTTGCGCTCTATTTCACGAATTTTGCTCTTTTGCACGATAAACGAGCGGTGCACCCTGATGAAGCGCGACGATGGCAGCATTTCCTCCATCGCCTTCATGTTCATCAGCGATACCACAGGCTTTGTCGATTCGTCGGTGTAGATTTTCACATAGTCCTTAAGCCCTTCCACATAGTTGATGCTGTCGAGGCGGATTTGAATCAACTTATATTCGCTTTTCACGAAAATGCTCTTCGTTTCCTCACTCTTTTCCGCATCGCCCTGATGGCGAACGAGCGAAAACCACTGGAGCGCCTTGTTGCACGCCGCCAGGAAATCCACATAACTGATGGGCTTGAGCAGATAGTCGAGCGCATTGCTGCGGAAACCGTCGAGCGCATACTGGTCGAAGGCGGTGGTGAACACGATGCGTGTGGTTTCGGGAACCATCTTCGAGAGTTCCAGACCATTGATTTCCGGCATTTGAATGTCGAGGAAAATCACATCAACACTTCCTCCGGCTATATCCTTCATCGCCTCGGTAGCGCTGTAGTATTTGCCAGCGAGTTGCATAAATGGAATTTTGTTCACATAACTGGCGAGCAGTTCCACTGCCAAAGGCTCGTCGTCAACGATTGCGCATTTCAGAATCATGGGTGTCAATTTTTATGATTGAATAATACTCTTTTCCGTCTTCTGTGGTGCCACGATGCCACTCGTAGTGGCCGTCGTACATGAGCGAGAGGCGCTTTTGCACCTGTTCGAGCCCGATGCCCGAACCGCTCTTGTCGTTCACGCTCTTCGGGTGGTAACTATTGCGAATCTCGCAAGTGACCACGCCGCCTTCCTCCTCAATCAAAATGTGGAGATAACTCGGTGCGGAATACGAAATGCCGTGCTTAAACGCATTTTCAATGAGCGAGATAAAGATAAGTGGAGCAATGAGGATGCGGCTGGGGGGGTTGGGGTTGAAGTCGGTGGTCACGTTCACGCTCTGGCTCACACGGATTTTCATCAGTTCGATGTAGTTCTTGATAAACGCCACCTCCTTGTCGAGCGGCACAAAGTCTTGCTGATTGTCGTAGAGCACATGCCGCAGCAGTTTGCTCAATTCCTGCACTGCGCCCTGTGCCTTGTCGGGGTCGATGGCGATAAGGGCATAGATATTGTTGAGCGTGTTGAGCAAGAAATGCGGATTGAGTTGGTTGCGGAGGTTGGTCAGTTCGGCCTCGCTTCGTGTTTTCTCAGCCTCGCGCCTCAAGTCATCTACACGCTTCATGTGCTGCGACATGCGTATCGCCATAGCCAAAGCCACCAGCAGCACCATCAGCACGGCTTGCCACAAGGCAAACCCAAACGGAGCACGTGGACCGCCAGGCCTTGGGAATCGTGGACGGTGATGGCGCGTGGGTTCGGGCAGGTAATCCGAAATCAGCCACCACCAGCCTGAATGCACGCCCAGAGTAAGAAGCAAAAGCAGCAGATTCACCCCAAAGAAGGTGCTGCGCTTGTGCTTGAGGTAGAGGTGTGGAATGAGATAAAGATAATTCAGGTAGAACACTGCCATATAGCACAGCGTCGGGCCAAGGGAACGGCAGGTGTGCAGCAGGCGCTCGTCGAGACTCTCCGACGGACGAAGCAGCGACGGAACGAAGATAATCAGTCCCCAGCACATCACATGAATAGCCAAACTCCTTTTGTCGATATTTAGTTTTATCACTTTAGTGTATAATTTTACTTTCGGTCTGTGCTAAGTTATAAAAAAGAACCGACACCCCCAAAATCCAATAGACAATCGCCACCTTTTTATAGACAAAAAGCGGTTTTTAGAGAGATTAGAAGTTAGAAATTAGAAGTTAAGAAGTTAAGAAGTTAAAGAAGTTAAGACGACAGTCTTTGGCTTTTGAAATGATGGTGTTTCCGTCAGACCTGTCGGACCTGTCAGACCCAAACTCGTTGACCTGTTGACTCGTTGTCTCGTTGACTCGCTGCCTTGTTGACTTTGAGGAGAAAAAAGAATCCCGGTGAGCGGTGAGGCTCGCCGGGATTGCGTTATGTTGTTTGGATTGGAGGAATGATTACATGCTCTCAATCGCTTTTTTCACGAGTTCGAATACTGCTTCTGGACCACCAGTGCCTTCAATCATGTGAAGGAGGCCTTTCTTAGCGTAGAATTCTTTCAATGGAGAAGTTTGGTTGTTGTAAACTTCCAAACGTGAGGTGATGGTTTCGAGGTTGTCGTCGCTGCGGCCAGTTTCCTTACCGCGGTTGAGCAGACGAGCGATGAGAATGTCTTCTGGCACATCGAGGCCAATCACACCATTCAACTTGGTGCCGCGCTTTTCGAGCATAGCATCGAGGGCTTCAGCCTGTGGGATAGTGCGTGGGAAACCGTCGAAAATCACACCGTTTTGAGCAGCTTCTTTGTTGTCGTCAACAACAGAGGCCAAAATGTCTACCATCAGTTCGTCGGGAATCAGTTGACCCTTGTCGATATACTCTTTGGCAGTTTTACCAAGGTCGGTGCCGCGTTTGATATGGTCGCGGAGCACATCACCTGTTGAAATGTGGAAGAGTCCATAGGTCTTAATCAAGACTTCGCTTTGAGTTCCTTTACCAGAACCTGGAGCGCCAAACATTACAATGTTAAGCATATTAATAAGTATTAAAGTTAGCCGTTATATTAAATTTTTACTTGTCTTTCAAAACCAAGATGTCGCGCAATCCGCGTGCTTGTCCGTCGAGGTCGAGTCCGTAGCCCAAGATGAACTTTGAAGGAATTTCAAATCCCACAAATTCAGGAGCTTGACCAGTGGTGAGCGATTTGGGCTTGAACAGCAGCGTAGCCATTTTCACGCTCTTTGGATTGTGCTTAGCCAGAGCCTCGCGCAGTGCCTTTGCCGTAACGCCGGTATCTACAATGTCTTCAATGATAATCACGTCGCGGCCTTCAAGGTTCTCGGCAAGCCCCATCACCTCGTTTACCACGCCGGTTGACGATGTGCCTTCGTAGCTCTTGAATCGAATGAAAGTGATTTCAGCCTCTGGCAGATTGCAGGCGCGGAACAAGTCGGCTGCAAAAACGTAGGCTCCATTGAGCACACACACGAAAATAGGCGACTTTTCATCGCCAAGGCTCTCCACAATCTCGCGAGCCACACGGTTCACTTGCTTTGTAATTTCAGCTTCGCTGAGGTAAGGTACGAAGGTCATACCTTTCACTACTGTCTCTGTCATCTTTACAATTAAAGAAAAATTTCAACAAAGTTAAAAAAGTTTATTATTCTCACCAAATTTTCAAACCCCTATATCATGTGTTTTTGCAAAAAATTCCGTGATGAGCGAGTTTTTTTGCGTTTCGCTATCGTAGCCAAGAAAAAATCCGTATTTTTGTAGTTGCTTTTTTTACGGCTTTTTTACGAAGGATTAAAATTGAATTTATGAAAATATTCACTACCGAAGGCATTAGAAGAATCGACGAAGCAACCATCGAGCGCGAGAGCATCAAAATGCTCGACCTGATGGAGCGTGCCGCGTCGGCTGTGGTCTATCAAATCATATCACGCTGGCATCCCAGCAAACGAATTGTGATTTTCGCCGGTCCGGGCAACAATGGCGGCGATGCGCTTGCTGTGGCTCGACTGCTGGCGGAGCAGGGCTATCGCTCTGAGGTTTACCTCTTCAATGTGAAGGCCACTCGCCTGTCGCACTGCTGCGAAACCAACCGCGACCGCCTCAAAGGGCTCGACCGTGTGGAACTGATTGAGGTGCTCGACACCTTCACGCCACCCGAACTCGGCCCCGACGACTTGGTAATCGATGGTTTGTTTGGCTCAGGCTTGAGCAATCCGCTCAAGGGCGGATATGCTTCCACCGTGCAGTATATCAACGAGTCGCACGCCTTTGTGGTGTCGCTCGACATTCCTTCGGGTTTGTTTGGCGAATGGAACACCGGTGTGGACCGTCGCAATATTGTTCGTGCCAATCTCACGCTCGCTTACCAATTCAAGCGTCTGTCGTTTTTCTTTAGCGAAAACGCTGAATTTTTGGGCGAAGTGGTGGTGCTCGACCTTGAGATGGACCAAGATGCCATCGCAAGCACTCCTGCCGATTTCTACTTGATTGAGCGTGAAGATGTGAAGCGCGAACTACGCCCACACGGCAATTTCATCAACAAATACGACAATGGCACCGTTTTCCTTGTGGCTGGTAGTTACGGCATGATGGGTGCCGCCACGCTTGCTGCACGTGGTGCAATGCGTGCAGGTGCGGGTTTGGTGACTGTTCATGCACCGAAGTGCGGCTACATTCCATTGGCAACCACCGTGCCAGAGGTGCTGTTTGAAGCCGACCAAAGCGAATATTTCACCACCGACATCGAACTCCACCATAACTATAATGTGGTGGCAATCGGTCCGGGCATTAGCACCACCAGCGACACCATTGCGGCGGTGGATTCGTTCATTAAGCGTTATCGCCGTCCGTGCATTCTCGATGCCGATGCGCTCAACTGCATCGCCACTCGTCTGGTGCTCATTCATAGCATACCAAAGGGCTCAATCCTTACGCCTCACAATAGCGAGTTCGACCGCCTGTTTGGCGAACACACCACCGATGAAGACCGCCTGAAGAAGGCTATCGATGTGTCGCGTCTCTACGAAATCACTATCGTGCTCAAGGGCCACTACACCAAAACGGTGCGCCCCGACGGCAAGGTGTATATCAATAGCACGGGCAACCCTGGTTTGGCAACTGCCGGCAGTGGCGATGTGCTTACTGGCGTGATTGCGGCATTCATTGCCCAGGGATATTCGCCCGACTGGAGCGTGGCTCTCGGCGTGTATGTTCATGGTTTGGCTGGCGACATCGCCATCGAGGAGCAAGGCACCCACGGCCTTATTGCCCCCGATGTGGCAAACGCCGTAGGCAAAGCCATCCAAAGCATCATAGGCAACGACCAATTCGAATAACGGTTAAGGGGTGCGGAACAAACCGCACCCCTTTTGTATAATTCCCATTGCTAATTCCCTTAGCGATAAAAAAACACCTATTTAATCCATTTTAACCCATTAACACCTAATTTTATTTTTTAGGTGTAAATTGGCGTTCAGTGGAAAATTACTGGGATAGATTGTGCATTGTTGCCGAATCGTGAATGGA
>ERZ780014.168-NODE-168-length-34143-cov-5.27036_pt1 | contig 34143 bp, 30 predicted proteins | sample MGYA00511929_ERZ780014 | MGnify/ENA primary metagenome ERZ780014 (study PRJEB29588, sample SAMEA2155132) | human gut metagenome | biome: human gut; feature: human-associated habitat; material: faeces | place: Denmark | collected 2008/2010 ...
TTTTGGGAGGATAATTTAGCGTTAGCTAAATTTCAATGCCCGACCGACACTCCGCCAAACTACAATTTACCCCAACTTTTGATAAAGAACCGCCAAAATACACGCAAAAAAGCAGTTCCGAATTTACGAAACTGCCTTTTTATCAAATCAAGTATTAATGTTTTGGGCTTTTGCTTTTTTGAGTTTTTACAGGCGGTGGGGTAGGGGTGATTTCTTCCGCTGCGGTTCCGCCCTTTTTCTTTTTAATAATGTAAACATAAACGCAAATTGCCACAAATCCTGCAAGGCATACCGCCGTTGCAACAGCGCCCGGCTTAAATCCCTTTGGATAATACACAAGCTCTATGCTGTGCTCGCCCTTGTTGAGGTTAAATGCTATAAGCGCATTGCCGACAGGTGTAATTTCAGCTTCTCTGCCGTCAACATATGCGGTCCAGCCGCCCTCTTCATAAGGAATAGAGGTGTAGAAAAGTCCGTCCTCGCTTGCGTTTATTGTGCCCTTCATAGATGAACCCGTACACTCTGTGGTTGTCATAACATCTTTGCTTATCTGCGCGTATCCCTGTTCATAAACATTTTGGTCGAGCATATTTACATACACATGCGCACTGCCTGCCTGTCCCTGCGGAAGTTCGGCATAAACAGAGATTTTATCACCCTCGTTTACATATCCGCCGCAAGCAATGTACGGTCTGCCCATTCCGAGAGTTTGCGTATTTGTCGAATCGTCGTTTATCATAAATGAAACATCGTCTTTACCGTCAATGTCGGCATAAACATACACATATCCCGAGTACGGCGCTGTGTAGTTCCACTTAAGGTGCGGTGTTGTGGTTGTATCGGTACAGTTGTAGCTGTAGTTGCCGTAAGAAAGTTTATTTACGGGGAACTGTGAGTAGTCTGTGTGTCCCTGCGAAACAACCTCAAGCTGTGTATATACATTTTCGTTTACGCCTGTTGCAAGTTTAAAGAACTCGTTTTGCTGGTCAAACGGGTTAAACTGGTCCTCGTTTTTGTTTACCTGCCACTTGAGCAAGTCGGAATTAACCATAAAGCCCATAGGAATGTAATGTTCGTTTTTGAGTAAGGTTATGCCGCCCGACTGGTAGGTATTTGTAAGGTCATAACTGTTTTTGTAAGTACCCTCTCTTGAAATCAGATACTTAAGGTTCATAAATGTGTTTGTTACAGGCGAGCTTTCGGCATATGTGTAACGGTTGCCGCTCTGCCAGCCCATCATACCGAAGTTCTCAAAGAATACGGTCATATCTTCGTTAGCCATTGAGTTGAACATTGAAAGTCCGTTATAGCCGTTGAGTGAACCGTCATTGAGGGTTTGTGTGCTTGTCATTTCGGCACGCCACATTTCCTTGGTATCTTTTTCGAGGTTATCCATATATTCAATTACAGAGGCTGTGTTACCCTCACCTCGAGGGTAATCGAATGTGCCCGTTACGGTTGTGGTTTTAACGCCGATGTATGCGGTAGTGCCGCTTTCGCCCACGACTATGACCGCAAGTATAATCAAAAGCACCTGCTTTGGAATAATTCTTTTTGTATAGAGGAAAAGCACAATGCATACGAGTGCCGCAATAACGGCTGTACCCACGATAGCGTATGTTTCCTGTGTATCAATGGCAATCAGAATGATAACTGCCGAGAAGAGCGCCGCCAAAATTACATCCCAACAGGTGGTAAAGTCAATCAGCATAAATGCTCTGTAAGCCATAACTACAATTACAAAGCTGATAAGATAGCTGAAACGGTAAGGAATCATATTTGTAAAGTGGAAGCCGTGCCAAATGTAGTCGAGCTGACGGATAACGCAGCTTAACATCATAAAGAGAACAAGACAGCCGTCAACGATTTTTTCCTTAAGTGTGATTTTCTTAGATGTAAGGAATACGATGCCGAGTACCAAAGAAACTGTACCGCAGGCAATGTTAGGCAGGGCGTCAGCCTCTTTTGTTGCCGGAGTTATGAATGTAAGAAGATTTGAGAAAATCTTTTTCATAGCCTCAAGCGTACCCAAAAGGTCGTTTGTAGAGCCTATGTTAATTGCGTATGTAGACGGGAATGTACTCGAGGTTGCGTGGGTGTTTTGCAGGGCAAAGAACGCAGGCAACAGGAAGAATGCCGTCATACCGATTGCAAGTAATGAGAAAAGTGCGGTTTTTGCAAGCTTTGTAAAAAAGCTTTTAAAGCCGTCCCACTTAACAATGCTGTATGCAATGAAAATAAGAAGAACGAAAATACAGGTAAACAAACCTATGTAGTAGTTTGAAAGCAAAGAAACCGCAAGAGTAATTGTAAACAGTCTGAATTTGCCCTCTGTAAGGAGTTTAACAATTCCGAGTGCCACAAGCGGAGTAATGCAGACCGTGTCAAGCCATATTGTGTTCCAATAGTAGCCCATAAAGAATGCGCAGAACGAAAAAGTTGTACCGAACACAACAAGAGAAAAATCGTTCTTTTTGAAAACCGAGCGCAGGAAAATCGCAGTAAAGCAGCCTGCAAAGGCAACCTTTGCACAAACGCTGAACATAAGAAATTCCCTAAGCCACTGTGACGGAATAAATACGCACAAGAAGTTCATAGGGCCTGCAAGGTAGTATGACATAAGCGAAAAGTAATTTACGCCGCCGCCCTGCGTCCAAGACCAGAACAGTGATTCGCCGTGCTTAAGCTTATCCTGAAAATCTACCAAAAACGGATAATACTGGTGCCAAAGGTCAGTAACAAGAATTTGCTTGTCGCCAAACGGAGAAACCTCCATTATCGCAAAGCCTATGGTCATAAGCAAAAAAGGTATGGCAAAGGCAAGTAAAATAAACACATTTCTACTTAAAAATGCCTTAAATCCCTTTTGCTCAACCGCAGGCTTTTCGGGCAGCTTTTTTGCTTTTGTTTGTAAAGCTGTCATAAGCATAAGAATTAAACCTCCATAAAATTGTGTTTGCCCTTTTAAAGACAGGGCATTACCGATTAGTTATGCTTTTGCATATACTATAACTTATATATTGTAACACTTTATTTAGTCAAGGTAAATAATATTTTAAAAAAAGAAAATGAATTTTGAAAAATTGTCAGTAGTACCAATGTACTTGTCAAAAATCGACAAAAACAGGGGATAAAATTTTATGTTGATTTTTTTTCACTGTTATATACATATTCGTTGTTTTATGGTATAATTTTATTAAATTAATGAAAAAGGGAGGCAGGACTATGAAAAAATCTAAAATATTAGTATCAACGGCACTTGCGCTGTGTATGGGTGCAACAGCGGTAATTCCTGCATTTGCGGCAGAAAATCAAAAGTTTACATATACAAAAATCGGTGATTACAATGCGGACAATGCTGTAGATATATCCGATGTTACGGCTTTGCAGTTACAGCTTGTCGGCAACGAAGTAATCACAGGCGCAATGCTCGAACACCTTGATTTTAACGGTGACGGCAGTTTTAATGTAAGCGATGTGTCGGAAATTCAGAAAAAGATAGTCGGTACAGATTATGAGTGTTACAAACCGCTGGGTGATTCGTATAATAATGTTACCGAAGAAACACAATATTACTATTATGATGAAGAAATACCCGGTAAAGGCATACCGTATGAGATTATATACGATGAACACAACGGTATTGTTACAATGAATGAATTTGATTCAATAAAAAGATGTAATTTTCTTATAACTTCAAAAGAACAGTTTTGTGATTTATTCAAAGCTGAATCATCGGATTTTGACGATGAATTTTTTAAGGAAAATGCCTTATATGCACATATCGGTATTGTCGGTTCTAATGATTATTCTTTTTTTGAGTCCATTAATGCAGACGGAAATCAGTTGATTGTTTCAAGAATAGATATTTACGCATGGCCTAAGACTGATGACTACGCTTGCTGCAATATGCTTATAAAACTTAAAAAATCCGATGTGGAAAATATTTCTCATATATTAGTAAAGCAAAAATATGGCAGTGAATAATAAAACAACGCAAAATTTCACCCTCTCCAAGCGGAGAGGGTGTTTTGCGTTTGATACAATATTGCAGGAGTTAAATTGTCAGTAGTACCAATGCACTTGTCAAAAATCTACAAAAACAAGGGATAAAATTTTATGTCATAGCAATCTGTCGGGTGTAAACAGCTTGACTGTTTGCGTGCTAAGACTAAGTTTGACAAAACTTTTTATTATCCGATAGTTATTAATAGACTTTCAGTTTTTTACCTATAAAGCATATCACAGCTTTTGTATGAACAGCAATGTCGATACTTTATTTATTATTAACTTTTATCTTGTCGCAAGGACTTTCTTGTTGCGAGCATTTTGCCTTTTATATAGTAAAAATCATCTCTGAAATCACTGCGGAAACTGTTGTAATAATTGTCAAACGGATTGTGAATGTGAAATACTGCCGTGTTCGGATTCATTACCGACACAATATTTCCCGCCGCACGGAGAAAAAACTCGTGGTGATCTATCATTCTTATGTTATCGTCCCAGCCTATTTCTTTGATTTTCTGCGTTCTCGCAAGAAAAATATTCGGGACTTTTCCATATACAATATGGTTTTCGTCTATCTTTGTCAAATGCGGTATTTTAAGCGGTTTATAGGCATTTTTCATATCAAATTCATTGTAATTTCGGGCGATTTTCTGCACAGGAGTACATTTGCCTGCGGTAAGAGGCACAAATCCGACAAGGTCAATGTCTTTGTGCGATTTAAGAAAACTAAGCTCGTCATAAATATTTGAAAGCGGAGTTAAAAGCTCGTCATCGTCCATACGCATTAAATACTCGGTTTTAACTTCGGCAAGTGCGAGATTAAGCCCCTTGCTGAGTCCGCTGTTGAACGGCATATGAATTACGGTAGGCGGATTGTGTTTTGTTTTTATTTCAAGCGGAACTTTGCTGTCGTCTGCAATCACCACTTTTGCACCGGGGTAGTGTTTTTGAATGTTTTTATACAGCTTTTTTGCCTGCTTTTGCCTTTCAAAGGACTTGAACATAAATGTTACATTTTGTGTAACTTCGTGTGCCTGCTCGGCAGTCGGCATTTTCTTTCCGCTGATTTTCCATTTTAAATTCAAATATCCGAACTGTAACTTTGCAAATATATCAAACGCAACTTTTGCAAGCGGTGCAAGAGGACTTTTGCATATTTTTTTGGCAATGTCCATTGCTTTACTCATAATATCACATCTTTGTTTTAATGATTAGGGTAGTATTTTGCCAAACAATTATAAAAGGTAGATCAAGCTTTTATAATCGGTTAAAAATTCAGGTAATCTCTAATTTCTCTCAATTAAAAAATAACCGTTTAAAAATCGCAATACTCCCGATATAACCTATGTTAATGTCGGGAGTATTCTTGTTTTATCATTTCTTTTCTTTAAAGGCAAAGAATCTTTGTCCTATGTAGTTGAACGCTACAAACAGGCAAGAGCCGAGTATCATTGAGGTATAGCCTGCAAACTGTTCAACCGTAAATGAGAACATTGTAAAATTATTCGCCGTACAAATCCATTTGATTAGCGGAATCGCTATGCAATACGATAGTGCGTAGCAAACGGCAATGTTCAGCGCAAAGCGTAAAATCGGTTTCCAACCCTTTTCTGTATTTTTAAATGTAAAGTATTTGTTAAGAAAATAGCTTACAATACTGCCGATTAAGTATCCGAGAGCCGAGGCGAGCCACACACCCCATTCGTATCTGTCCCACGCAAAAAGCGCAAAGAGCACAAACTGCAAGCCGTTGCCAACGAGGGTATTGATTACGCCGACCAGAATAAACTTCCAAAACTTTATATCAAAAAACTTTTTTATAAAATCGCCCATAATTATTTCTTTTCCTCGTTGTTTTCGTCCTCAAAATTAGAGAATTTTGTTATGTAAATCGGTCTGTCCTTGGTTTCCATATAAATTCTGCCTATGTATTCGCCAAGAATACCGATAGACATTTCGGTAATTCCGCCCAAAAACAGAACCGCACACAAGGTAGTTACATAACCCGGTGTGGTAATTCCGAAAAACAACGTCTGAACAAGGGTTATCATTATATAGATAAGCGAAATAACAAAGATTATCGCACCCATTACTGCCGTAAAACGGAGGGGAGCAACCGAAAAACAGGTAATTCCGTCAATCGCATAACGAAAAAGACTTGAGAATTTCCATGTTGTCTGTCCAAGCTGACGGTCAACGGTTTTAAATGAAATCCATTTTGTGTTGAAACCTACCCAAGAGAATATTCCCTTTGAAAATCTCTGAACTTCGGCGAGTTCAAGAATAGAATCGACGACCTGTCTTTTCATCATTCTGAAATCCATAGCGCCGTAAGGCATTTTGGTATCGGTGAGTTTATTTGAAAGAGCAAAGAACATTTTTGAGAAAATTCCTCTGAATTTGCTTTCGCCCTCTCGTTCGTCACGCTTTGTGGCGCAGACATCGTAGCCCTCGTTTTCGAGAGCGTCTGCCATTTGTGGGAAAAGTGTCGGCGGATGCTGCAAATCGGCGTCCATAACCACCACATAATCGGCGGTGGAATGTTGAAGTCCTGCGTACATAGCCGCCTCTTTACCGAAATTCCTTGAAAATGAAATATACTTTACATTGGAAAACTGCTTTGCGAGCTTTTTCATAACAAGGTAAGTTTTATCTTTACTGCCGTCATTGACGAGGATATATCGAAATGAATATTCGGGCATTGAGTCAATAACCTTATTGGTTTCAAGCACAAAATGCTCAAGTCCCTCTTCTTCGTTGTAACACGGTACTATTAAATCTATAGTTTTCATAATAATTCGCCTTTATGTTGTTAAATTTGTATAAGCCTATAATTATTTTTATTATACCAAAAGTACACACAAAAGTCTATATTTTTATAAATTATTTGAGAAGTGACAAAAGGTAAATTTATTTTTGTTAAAGGTTGGAATAACAAAAAATAAAATCACAAAAAGAAAAACGGCAAAACCTTAGCGGTTAAGCCGTTTTTTAGTGAGTAGAGGTGCCGAAAAAGATGTACTCAAAAAATATCTGCTAATTTGTTCATTAAAGTTTCATTCATGCCCTTTAATGACGGAATATGAATGAAAACAGTATTGGGGTTCTTTTTCAACATGTGATAATATGCGGCATTACATAAATATTTTGTTGGAGCTTTTGAAATATAATATGATATATTTGATTCATTTAATTTACTTTCTAAAGATAACAAATCATAATCAGTAAATATATGCTCACTATTATAACAAGCACAAAGATCTATTCGAATTTTATCAACCAAGTTTTTATCAATGCCAAACATATATACGGCATCAAAATCACAATCAAATTTCGTAATATCTTTTTCAAGACCGGTAAAAGAATTGGTTAAGAAAAGTGAATTATTATCAATGCGTGAAACAAGCTGATAAGAGGTGTTATTTTTACCTTTGAAAGCAGTATAAAGAGTTTTCATTTGTTGTCCTTTAGCGTTTTGCAACTTGATATTAACATTCGTCTAATGCGGCCGCAAAGATTTCTATTTCTTCTGAACATCTCTTCGTCTATGATATTCGTTTCGAACAACAACTTCAACCAGCCCTCTGTTTCGGTGCGTTCTTTTAAAGAAATCTCAAATTTAGAAATCATATCCGATTTACTTTGCCCGTAATTAGCTTCTCTAATATTTGCGTAAACGCTGCTTGAACTTTTACGAATTTGGAAAAGGGTATTGGAAGGCGCTTTTAAATTTTGACAAAGCAATTCTATTTCTGTTGCGAGCTGCTCCGAATATATCAACAAGTAGTTTTTCGCCATAATATCACTCCCTTCTAAAAGTATAATACTACACTTCGGCGAATAAATTAAGGCGAAGCCTTGTATATCATCATTGCGAAAGCGGTATACAGCCTACGGCTGATGATATACGCCTAACGGCGATGATATACCATTGCTTTCGCAATGGATAAAAAAATCAAGCAACCTTTTGGTTGCTTGATTTTTTGGTTGCGGGAGCCGGATTTGAACCGACGACCTTCGGGTTATGAGTGGGAGATATATAGTTTCCGTGTTTTCCCTATTTATTTTCCATTGCTTTGAATTTATAATATATTTGTATAATTAAGGAAAGAGTGGTAAACAATGGAAAAATCGATTACATTCAAAGAACTATCACAACGATGGCTATCTGTATCGTCTTTGGGTAAAACTTATACATATCAGCAGAATTTACAGTCTTACATCAATCACCTTAATAATGGAATAGGTGAATGTAAAGTGTCTGATGTAAAGCCTGCTCATATTGACGAAATAATAAGACAGCTATATATAGAAAACCCGAACACCAAAAAACCGACTTCCAAAAAAGTTTTGAAAAATATAGTTGACTGTGCTACTCGAATTTTTGATTACGCTATCGAAAACGAGCTAATCTACAAAAATCCAGCAAGAAACAAAAAGAAAGTCATTCCAAAAAATGCACCGACAAAAATAGTTAGTGCAATCACTCCCGAACAGCAGCAACTCGTAATTGATACAGAACACCGAGCCAAAATTGCAGCTGTAATAATGATGTTTATGGGATTGCGAACCGGTGAAGTGCTTGCTCTTGAATGGGGAGATATTGATTTAGTCAACTATAAGCTCTCTGTCAATAAAAGAACGCAAAGAATTTCGAGCAATAAGTATATTGTAACAGAAGGTACAAAAAATGGCAAGTGCCGTTATGTTTCAATTCCTGTTAATTTAGGAGCTTGGTTAAAAAAACAAAAGGATATATCAAATTCATACCTTGTGATGCCAAATAGAGCTGGAGAACTCCAATCTCCAACTCAATGGAGAAGTTTATGGAAATCCTATCAGAACGAAATAAACTACACAGCCTATTGCAAAAAATGTGCCGATGCAGGAATAAAACCTGAAAGCAAACATACTCCAACAGGTATTCCAAAAATTATAAATACATTTAGTGCTCATCAGCTCAGACATACATATGCAACGCTTCTGTATATATCAGGAGTTGATGTGCTTACAGCGTCGGAGCTGTTAGGACATAGCAACATAGAAATAACTCTTAAAATATATACACATCTTGACGAGCAATTTAGAGAACTAAATATAAGCAAATTTGACAATTATATTCAGTCAGATTTAGACATAGAAAATATTTAATTAGTAAACAAAAGTCGATTACATTGTAGTCGGCTTTTTTATTTTATAAAAAGTGGACAATTTGTCCAGAAAAGGAGTAAGACTTATGAAAAAGACAATTGCAATCGTAAACAAAAAAGGCGGAGTCGGCAAGACAACAACCGCACTTAACTTAGCAGCAGGACTTTCAAAAGAGGGCAAAAGGGTATTGCTCATCGACCTCGACCAGCAAGCGAATCTATCGTTTTGGCTCAACTATGAGTTTGACGGCAAACCTACTATCGCAGAGATGATAATGTTTTCAGTCAGCGGAATGTATATTGATTACAACGCTTGTATCAGACATTTTTCTTCTGAGGGTTTTGATTATATACCTGCGTTGAGTGCAAGCCTTGACGGTATTCCTTCCTACCTCGCCGGAAAAAACGATTGCACAAACATTTTAAAAAAGCTGTTATCTGTAGGTAGCTTTAGTGAATATGATTACATACTCATTGATTGTTCTCCTGCAACTGACCTACTTGTAACTAACGCTATTGCAGCAGCAGACAAGCTGCTTATCCCGGTGCAGTGCGACATAATGTCATACAACAAGGTCAATGATATTCTTCAGCAGCTCGTCAACACAAAAAATGATACTGATGTATCGAAGTATATACTTGGTATCTTAGGTACAATGTATCAGAAAGGCACAACCCACAGCAAAGAAGTATATGACGCACTTAAAGCGTCTTATGGAGATTTAGTATTTAATACTACTATTTCACATAAGACAGCAGCTAAAAACGCTGTTGGTTATCATCGCAGCAGTGTTAAATCAAACGCAAAAACGAATAAATTAGGGCAAGAATATATGTCAGTTGTCAATGAAATCATTGAGAGAATGGAGGGCTAAGCAATGAAAAAAATGTCAATCCAAACAGGTAGTCTGAATTTCAATGTTACAGGTTCAGGTAATCCGACAGCTATTCTCAACGATAATACTGTTGTAGAAATTGAAACTGACAAGCTCTCTATAGACAATGAACAACAGTTTAAAATACATAATGATACTATAAGTTTTCTTGCAAAGTGTATTAAGACTGATGGTCAAATTTCACCTTGCATTGTAATTCCTCTCGCTGATAATAAGTATCAAATAGTTGACGGCAGACACAGGTTTTTAGCTGTCAAAGAAGCTGGCTTGCCGTTTGTAAAATGTATCATTCGCAACGATTTAGCAACCGATAAGGTTGCATATAAAAAGGTTCAGCTCACTACTAACCTTGCAAGAAATAATGACTATCTTCCTTCTGAACTTGCTTACGGCTACAAGGAATTGCAGAAACTTGGTTATACCCGTCAGCAGATGTCAGAGGAAACCGATACTGACGAAAAGAAAATTTACAGGTATATAAGACTTAATAACTTAATCAAGCCTTTGCTTGATATGACGGATAACGAGAAAATCCCGGTGCTTGCTGCAGTAGAGCTTTCGTATTTAAGCGAGAATGAACAAACAAGGCTTTTTGAATTTCTGCTGAACAATACAAGCTGTAAAGTGAGTTTTAAAATAGCAAAAGCTCTCAAAAAAGATTTTGCAAATTATGAATATTACTTTTGGCACTTTGATTATGACAATTATATTGTAAATAATCCGACAAATGATTTTTCTGATACTGAAACAGATAATTTATCTGCCGTTTCAGATACAAAAGAAGAAAAGGCTGAGGAACGAGTTAAGAAAGAGAATACAGAAAGTTCTCTGACATCAGAACAGTTATCAGTATCACCAGCAGTAGAAAAAACAAGACAAACTGATGCTGACACCATTCAAGTAATTGCTCCTGAAAATATTTCTTTATCTGACAGAAGCATAATTGCAAAGACAGTAATTACTGCTACAAGAATTGACTATTACATTATCAGAGAATTTTTTGATGCAAATGATTGTTATAACTACCTTAAGAAGAATTATATTGAAAGCTATTACAGTGCTGTCGGGGTAAAAATTGACGACTGCAAGGTGTCGTATGATTTCCGGGCAGCTCACAATATGTTTTCAATCAAGGTTAATAAAACAACATATATTATGCAGCATAAAATCCTTGAACGCATAGTAAGACAGTATATTCGGGAACATTATACCACAGATGATATTGTCAAAATCATAAAGGTTGGAGTAAGAAAATGAAGATTAGTAATATACAGCTCCGCATTAAACGATACCGCAAAGGTTCTAACATCAAAGCTATTGTTTCTGTTGTCATTGATGATTCTTTTATCATCAATGACATACAGCTTATTAAGATTGCCGACAAATATCACTTGAAATTTCCGGCAACTAAAGTTGCTGAAAAAATCGGGCAAGAAAGTATAGTGCCGATTAACAATAAAATCCGTCAGACAATTACTAAAGCAGTGATTGATAGTTACACTGATATAATGAAAGAGGATCACTAATGGATATTTATATACCAAAATCATTAATGACAGATGAATACAAAAATTACTCAGCAGAAGCAAAATTGTTATTTTCAATCTTGCTTACCAATTCTGCAACAGCCACAAGCATTATGCAAGTAGCAAGTCTTATCGAAAACATTGGAGCTGCAAAAATCAATACTTATCATAAGGAGTTTAAAAAAATCGAAAGAGAGTGTGCGGTATGAAATTCGATTTTTTCAGAGGGAACGAATGTGAACAATACTTGTTCTACAGAGTACCACAAGTTCTTTTTACTGATGATGAATTTAGATATATTTCGTCTGAAGCTAAACTGCTGTATGGTTTCTTGCTTGACAGAACGGCTCTATCAGCTAAAAATAAGTGGACTGATGAGGACGGCAAAGTCTATGTGTATTTCACGCAAGACGAAGCCAAAGAAAAGCTCAACATTGGAACAGGCAAGGCTACTAAGATATTCAGCGAGCTTGATGAAATAGGACTGATAATTCGTATCCGACAAGGGCAAGGCAATCCTTGTAAGATTTATGTTATGAATTTTGCAAAACCATTATCTCAGGCTCAGACCTCCGAAAATCAGAAGTCTGAAAAAAGCAAAATGGAAGTCTTGAATGCCAAAAAAGACAACTTAAGACTTACGAAAAGTGAAAGTCTGAAACAGATAAAAAGGAAGTCAAGACTTTCAAAAAATGAAAGTCAAGACCTTCAAAAGTCAGAAGTCTTAAACTCCGAAAAAGACAGTTCAAGACCCCCGAAAATCGAAAGTCAAGACTTCCAAAAATCGGAATGTAATAATACTGAGAATAGTCATACTGATAATAGTCAGAACAATCTATCTTCTATCTCTGAGGGATTGAGTGACGGAATAGTGGAATATTCTCAATGTATTGAAAATATTAAAGAACAAATATCATACGATAGTTTGTATTCACAAGGTACAGAAGAAAATTATCTTAATTTCATCATAAGTCTGATTGCCGATGTATATATCAATCAAAATTCAGGCGATATGTTTAATATCAACAACATAAGCGTTTCTTCTGCAAGAGTTGCCAAACGCTTTAGCTTGCTTGATGATACACACATAACATATGTGATTAGCAAGCTAAAGCAGGCTTTTAAATCACAACAAATCAAAAACATTCGAAAATACACTATAAGCTGTCTATACAATGCACCTGTGATAATTGATATTGATATTGATTCACAGTTAGCTTATAAAGGTGATTGATAGAAAGGAGCGTATATATGAGCATTTGGGACGATTATAAAACAAGCGTAAGGACAAGGATAAATGTTAAGCAAGATAGACTTTTGCTGACCGAAAGGCAGTGAAAGCTCAAGCATTATGTTAAGCTTAACGATAAATGCGGTAAGTATCTATGGGTTAATGCTTATTGTCCTAATCAAGAGCTATATCTATGGGACGAGGAAGTACGCAAAATGACTGATGACGAACTTACAGCCTATCGAACAAAAGAGAAAGAAAAGCGTGTTGCTCGTCAAAAAGCCTTTTTACAGCAACAAAAGGTAAAGAAGGAAGAAGAGTTACTGCAACTGCGTCGAGAAATCACACAGGACATTATTAAAAATACTTTTACAGCTCAAAATTTTGATTCAGGCATAGAATATGAATATGACGAAATAGTCATAGATACAGAAACAACAGGACTTGACGCCGATACCGATGAGCTGTTGCAGGTGTCAATAATAGACGGTCAGGGAAATACGCTATTTAATAGTTATATTAAGCCACTTTTCACAGAAAATTGGGATGGAGCTATGGCGGTAAATCATATAACCCCCGAAATGGTAGCAAACGCACCCAATATTTTTGAAGTTAAGCAGGAAATAAACAGGATACTTAACTCAGCGAATATAATTGTGGGTTACAACACAAATTTTGATTTAAGTTTTCTTTCTGCTGTCGGCATTGAAAACAGCAAGGCGACTGTCATAGATGTTATGCAAGATTTTGCAGACATATACGGCGAATGGAGTGATAAGTATGGCTGCAATAAAGGGCAGAAACTAACTAAGTGTGCAGAATATTACGGATATGATTGGGGAACAGACATTGCTCACGATAGTTTGGCTGATTGTCGTGCAACATTATATTGCTACCAAAAAATGTTGAAGGAGTAGAGAAAAAGGAGAAAAATATATATGATTTGGTTGGGTTTAGTTGCATTTGTAGTTGTGATTGTTATGATGATTATCGATGTAAAAATTTGTTATAGTCAATATGCAAAGGGCTTAGTTACTAAGTGTGAAGTTATTTGTGTTTTAATATATACTATATGTATACCTTGTTGTTTTATTCCACCAATTTCTACAGAATCATCGACATCAACTCAAAGTATCGAAATAACAGAATTTAAAATTATAAAAGATAATACACTAAAAGATGTTTGTTTTTTTGATACTAATGAATATACATACACTACAGCTGACAATATAGTATATAACAATGTTAGAGTCGACATCTTAGGAGAAATCAAAAATGATTCAATTACCTCAATTGAAGTGCAAAATAATACTCCGAAAAAATTGATAATTACAGAAAATAAAAACTTTGATTTAAGAAGTTTTTTTATAGTTACAACTTATGAATACACTTTTGTATAACAGAATAAGGAGGATTTGCGTGTTTAAAAAAATAGTTTCTTTTGTTCTTGTGGTTATAGCAGTAGCAACTTGTTCGACAGTTGGACAAGCTGCTACATACCAAAAAGGCGATGTAAATAAAGACGGTAATATTAACATTTTCGATGTAACACTTACACAAATATATATAGCCGGTCATACCCCCGCTAATTTCACTTTGTATTACGCTGATTTCAATGGTGATGGCAGTATAACCGTCAATGATATATCAGCTATACAATTGTATATGGCTAAGCAATTGTTCATATATAATGATTTCTTTTATACCGTTGCAAACAACACTGCAACAATAACTAACTACAGAGGTACAGCTAAAAAGCTCAGCGTTCCCAATTATATGTATACAGATAAGCAGGAAGCAATCAAAGTCACAGCAATAGGTGACAAAGCTTTGTATGGTAAATATCAGCTTACAGAAGTAACTATTGCAGATAATATAAGCAAAATCGGAGATTATGCTTTTGCAAATTGCAAAAACTTAACTACAGTTACAATAAAAAATGATAAGTGCCATATTGACAGTTCATCATTTGAAAACTGTCCGATAAGTAGTTTTAAATTTGGATAAGCGGACAAATTGTCCGATAGAGGAGAAAAGATTATGGTTGAATACGTTAAAGAAGCTGAATTAAGGATAATGAACCTTTTTTGGAAATACAAAGAATGCACACGCAATGAAATAGCAGAGCATTGTGCAAAATTAAAATATCCATATACTGATACATACATATTTAATGTTGTAAGACAATTAGAAAAACGCAATTTCATTAAATCTTGTGGCTTGCGTGCCGGTGTTACACGATGCTCAATAGTGTATGAGCCAACGTTTACCAAAGCAGAATTTTGTTTTTACTTGCTCAATCCCAATGAGCAAGACGCTAAAGAACTTGTATCATTATGCAATGATTTACTTACAAACCGCACTTGATGATTTAACCCTATTCTCCTTTTTAACAAATGGCAAAAGCACAACAGCTTGTGCGGAGCTGTTGTACCTTTGCATTATGCATTAATAAGTGAGGTCACCGATTTTTATAGCAATTTCACTTTACAACACTGTTAAAATTTACAGGAAAATAAAATATATAGACAAATACGGAATATTAATAGCAGCTACTTGGTTTGCTGTTGAAATCATAGGTGTAATATTTTTATTTATTCGATTTTAAAATATATTTTAAATATTTATTAGCTTTTTTCGCACCTCAAGAGGAAAGGATTTGTTAATATGAAAGTAAAAGTAAAGAATATGAGTTGGGACAACGAACAGAAGAAAGAAATTGAAACAATAAAAGAGAGAAAAATCACTGTAAGACTTTCGGACGCAGATTGTGACCGACTGGCGAGAAAGTGTGGGGAGTATGGTCTGACTATTGGAGAGCTGATAGAGAATTTTGTCGGAGATTTAGTTGGTGGTACTTACTCAAACGGAAGTGATGAAAGAGATTATGCCAACAAGTGGTTCGAGCGTTGTTGGTTTGGAATGTTCCCCGAAGAAACACTTTTAAAATTTCTTTTGTACACGGGTTATGATGTGTATGATGATTTTTTAGAAATCATAGATGATATTGAAAATGGATATGCAGAACTGGAAGATTACAAAAAAGACCAGAGTGTTTTTGACGAGGAAGAAATCGAATTTTTGAAAACCGATATTGATGACTGGGAGAAGCAAATCGCAGAAATCAAATCGGACTATCTCAAAAAGAATGAGAAAGCCGACTGGGAGAAAGAAGTCGAAAAAGTCAACGAATGGTGGAAAGCAAAGGAGAGGTTAATCAATGAATACGACAAGACCGAAGCAGTTAAGTAAATTTCTTGACTGCTTTTTATATCCAAAAATCTGAAAGAATATTAATATTGACAAACAAAAATGTGAATTGTAAAATTAAGATATAAAGACATATACGAAAGGGGTCAGAAGTATGACTACACAGGAAATGAACACAAACATCACAAATACGAATGAATCAGCAGAGAAAAAAACGAATAAGAAAAAGGCTATTGGTATTGTTGCGGTTGCGGCAGTAACGGTGGCGGCGGTCATTATTGCTATGCTGACCGCTTGCGGAAATAAACAGCCTACGGCAACGGCTGATGAGGTAATCGGTACATCTGTTCAGACTGTTACACAGGTTGTGACGGACAGTCAGGGCAATACACATATTGAAGAAGCAACTAAGGTTGTTGAGGTTAAGCAGACACAGCCTTCGGAAAAGTCGGAAAAAGCTACGGAAGTTAATGCACAGAATGCAGCAAAGACCGACAACAAGCAGAACAACGGCGGTCAGAGCAACAATAACAGCAACGGCAACAGCAATCAGACTAACAACAATAATAACAATGCCGGCAACGGTCAGACAAGCAAGAGCAACGGCTCATCAGGCAGCACAAACAAGCCTGCAAGCAATTCAGGCTCAAGCGGTTCATCAAGTCAGAGTAAACCGTCAGGCGGTTCATCAAGCAGCTCAAGTCAGAGCAAGCCGTCAAGCGGTTCGGGTTCATCATCTTCAAGTAAGCCTGCACCGGCTACACAGCCTGCAACAAAAGACCCGCACGAGGGAAAAACTTGGCACGATGCAGAGTACAAAACCGAAAAAGTTTGGGTAGTTGATGAAGAAGGTTACACTTGGCAGAAACCGATTTATGAAACACACGATAGAACAATTTGTAATATCTGTGGTGCAGATATTACGGAAGATATAACAGGTCACGATAAAACATATCATTTACCCTATGGTGATGATTTTAGTTATCGTAATGAAATGGTTGATACTTTAGTCGGTTATGAAACAATAACCGTTCCCGAAAAAGGACATTATGAAACAAAAACAACTCTCGTAAGAGCAGCAGGTTGGTATTAATATAAATCACTTCTAAGGGATAAAAATTGAATAACTAAAGCAAAAAGCAGTTAAGTATTTTATTATTAAAAATCTTAGCTGCTTTTTTGTTTTACCACAAAAACCGAAAGGGGATAAAACTATATGAAAAATAAAAAACGAAGTCCACCAACAGAAAGGAAAATATACTATCTCATTGAAAGGAGAGAAAAACTTAATAATGAAAATTCTTAAAAAGCTTACAGCCGTAATCATTTCGCTTGTTACTGTCTTTGCAATGTTCCCTGCCGTAAATATTACTGCAAGTGCGTATTCATATACAGGACTTGACGAAATTGGCGGCAAGGTGCTTATTGAATCATCAAAAAAGCCTATCGTTCTTGTCAACAATGGCAGTGGCGGTCGTTTGGACGCATACAAGTTTAAATTCAACGGTGAAATAGGCTATTGCATAGACCCACAGTCGTATGCTCAGACGACCGGCGGTCAAACTGTTGAATTTACAGACTTCTATGGAGATACAGGTAAGGAAGTTATCAAGCTTGATCCAAATTCGAGCAATGCTTCCGAAAAAGCACTCATTGTTGGTGAAGAGTTGCTGTATGCAAAACATTTCTTTGACAGTAAAGAAATTGTAGTTGAAAACAAGACTATGAAGCAGTATATGTATGACAAATTCATAGGTCCGAAAGCCGATTACAAATACAGCTCATTCTTCTCTGCTGCTAAAATAAGTAATGATGACGCATACTATATCCTAAGTCATTTTGCACTATCTCAGCTTTATCACACAATGCTTAATGATAAAAGCACAGCGTGGAAAACTTGGAGCGGATATAGTGACATCTCTGAAATGGTAAATATGATTGTTGATGTGTGTCAGCGTGTTTCAAAGCATAGCGGTAATTACAGCAAGATTGCAAGTTACGCAAGTACAACCAACATTTATATTGCACACCCAAAGCCCAAAAATCCAAAAGACGGAACATATCAGCACCTCATAGTTGAAATTCCGAAAAAAGCTAAATTGTATCTTGAAAAGTCAGGTACAAGCGAAGAAATCAAAAACCTGACAGAACAGACAACTGATAAAGATTACTTGAATTTTGCAGGTGCACAGTACACCTTGTACAGCGATGACAACAAAGTAGTTGCAGTTGCAGAGCTTGATAAAAACGGTAATATTGCAAAAATTAAGTATTCGTACTCCAATCAGGACTGGATTACAAAAAATTACTTTGAGCTTGTTTCAGGTCAGTATTACCTCAAGGAAACAAAAGCACCGGCAAACGGTTACTTCACTCTTAGCAACAAAAAATACAATGTTACAGTCACAACAGACGATTGCAATAATGAAAGAATACTTGATATTCTTCAACTATCTGATACCGAAATCGTTAAGCTGAAATTCAAAAAAGAAAGCAGTAATCCTGAGTTGACAACCGACAATGATTGCTATTCATTAGACGGCGGTATGTTTGCTGTCTTTTCTGACGAAAAGAGTGCATACGATTATATATCTGATAACAGTGCAAAGAATAACATCGTCAGGTACTTCATTACCGACAGCAACGGTGATTGCAAAGCTATATCTAAAGACGGCAACTCTTGGGACTATAACGCAAATTCAGACCTGTATAAAATTGCATACAGTGACAGTTACTATGCTGTCGAAATGGCAGCACCGAAAGGTTTTAAAAAGTACAACCGTCCGGTGCAAATGGTTATAAATGGCACAAACGGTGGTTTTGTTGTATTATCAGCAACTATTTCTGACACACCTCTTAATGACCCTATTCGTATTGTCTTACGAAAAAAAGACGCAGTTACCGGTCAATACACTAATATGGAAAATGCAGAGTTTACTGTAAAATACTATAGTGGTTATTACTACTCTGAAAATGAACTTGTCGGCAAATTACCTGAGAGAAAATGGATACTCAAAACCGATAGTGACGGCTATACACGTTTAGATGAAAGTTATAGAGCTGATAGCGACTATGGAGAGCCATTTTATGTAACAAGTGCGGAAAACCCTAACCCGGCTATGCCACTCGGCACTATAACAATACAGGAAACCAAAGCCCCGACAGGCTACAAAATCAATCCTGAATTGTTTATCCGACAAATTAAGGTTGATGAAGCCACAGGCTCAATCACAACCTTTAATGAGATTGAAGTGCCTGAACCACGAGATACCGTTTACGGCAATCTTACAATCTACAAAACCGCTGATGACAGTAAGCGAGGAGCTAATACTGCTAAGGATGTATGGTTTAATGTCAAGTCTGATGACGGCAAAACAAATAAGGTGCTTGTAACAGGCGAGGACGGCACTGCTCATCTTACCAATCTTGCGGTGTATAACACAAGCAATGAAAAGGTTAAATACACAATTGATGAATTAGGCTTTAAAAATGCAGACGGTACATATTACTTCCCTGCTAAGTATGTAAAGCCTGCGGCTCAGACAGTTACACTTGAGGACGGCAAAAGCTTTGTAGTTACGATGAAAAACCTGCTCAAGCGTGGCAGTGTAGAGCTTTTAAAAACAGACGGCAACGGCAATCCGCTTGAGGGTATTGAGTTTGAACTCTACAACACAAAAACAGGCATTGTTAATGTTATAAATAAAAACAGCAGTATTATGTACGAAGCTGCCGACAGCAAGACGGCTGATACGGTAACAAAGCTCGTTACCGACAGCGACGGCAGAATTATTGTAAATAACCTCTTGCCCGGTGATTATTACTTCATTGAAACAGACAGCAAAGGTAATATGCCGTATGCAGGCAAGATTAACTTTACCATTTCGCCCGACAGCTTAGATACACTTGATATACAGCTTACGGTTAAGAATAACAGCGTCTTCATTCCTGAAACCGGCGGAACAGGCAACAACAGACCGATGTACATTGAAATCGGCGCCGCTGTATTAGCGTTTACAATATTAGTAGGTGCTATTGGTTTAGGTATAAGAAAAAAGAAAAAAAACATCGGCAAAAAGGCTCAACAGTAAATCTGTTGGGCTTTTTCCATACAACGGACAAATTGTCCGCAAAAAATTTTTAAGGAGGGGTTTTCTTATGAGAAAATCAATTAGAAAATCATTCACAGGCAAACTGCTCGCAGTAGTAATGATGTTGACATTACTCTTTGCGGCGATCCCAACAGCAAGTGCGGCTACTGCACTTAAGACAAATCAAAAGGTAAATATCAGTGTGAAATGCACTAAACCGGGCTATACTTTTGAACTTTTCAGAGTTGCGGACCTCAAGAGCACAACAGCTACTCCGTTCAAAACAGAATACACATCGCTTATTTCTTCTGTAAGTGCTGAAATTTTTGCAGGCGATTCAAAGGCTGCTCTTGACGCACTCGATACCGCTGATTTAAGTACGGCAGTATCACAGGGTACATTTACTTCATCAGCAACAAACACAACACAGAGCTTTTCAAACCTTAAACAGGGTATTTATTACATCAAGTGTGTTAAGTACCCTGCCGGTGTTACAAGTATCACAAACTCTGTTCTTGCTCTCCCGTATTACAATAACGGTGAGTGGGTATATAGCTACGCTGAAATCAATCTTGCAAGCAAGGTAGCTGACAGCACACCGTCAACAGAAAAGTCAATTACCAACAGCACAAAGAACAATACTAACTATACAGATGTAAGCCTTGGCGACACTGTAAACTTTAAACTTAAGAATACAGTAGCAGGCTCAAATGATATTAAGCTCACAACATATGCTGTATATGATGATATGAGTGCAGGTCTTACACTTAACAAAAATTCATTCAAGGTTACACTTGTTGACGCTAAAGGTGCTAAAGTAGCTGACCTTACTAAAGGCACAGATTACAAGGTGAATGTAACAAGCGAGGGTGAGGGCAAAAACACAAAGTTTAATGTCGCTCTTACTTCCGAGTATCTTGCAAAGTCAGATTTTTATACAAGCAACGCAAAATTTGTTATTGTAACATATTCTACAACAGTCAACAAATACGCTGTAGTCGGTACAGCAGGCAACCCGAATGAAGATGTAAAACTTGAATACGGTAATGATTCAGGTGTTGACAGCGTTCCGGGCAATAAGGTATATGTTTACACTTATCGCATTGGTGTAAACAAGCTCGATGAGGCAGGCAATCCGCTTGCAGGTGCAACCTTTGAACTTTACAAGACAAAGGCTGACGCTGAATCACAGAAAAACGCTATTGCAACAGGTACATCAGACAGCAACGGCACAGTTAAGTTTATGAACTCCGCTAACGAAGAAATGAAAGTACAGAGCGGAACATATTACATTGTAGAAACTGTTGCTCCTGCCGGTTACAATGTTTACGGCAAGGTAATTGAAGTTGAAATCCCTGTTCAGTATAATTCGGTATTCACTAAAAACACTTGGGTAAAGAATGCACCGACAAACGGCGCAGTTGAAATTACCGTAACTGATACAATCGTATTCTTCCCTAAGACAGGCGGATATGTAGGCTTCATCAGAATGGCTGGTGTGGCTTGTGTAGGCATTTCTCTTGCATTGGTACTTGCATACCTCATCAAGAAGAAATCAGCTAAGACAGCTAAATAATTAAACTATAACAAAAGGGCTGCCGATTTATCGGTGGCCCTTGCTCACAAAAAATTATGAAAACGAAAATATTTTTTATATCCCTCTGCGTTCTTGCTGCGGTCGGAATAGGCTTTATAGTATATCCCAACATTGCCGATTACATCAACAGTAAAAGCAATGAAACAGTTATAAAAAACTACAGTGAAAGCACTCAAACAATGTCTGATTATGAAATCGACAATGAGCTTGCTAAGGCTCAAAATTTTAACGAATTGCTTGCAAAGAGTGCATTAAACGATGAAGAAAAAGACGAATACAATGCAGCAATGTCAGAGTACGAGAACATTCTCAACTATGACGATATAATGTGTACTATCGAAATTCCGAAGATAAATGTTGACTTACCGGTGTATCACGACAGCACCAACAGAGAAGAAAAGCTCAAAAAAGGCTGTGTACATTTGGCAAACACTTCCTTGCCCATTGGCGGTGCAAGCACACACGCTGTTATATCCGCTCACTCCGGGTATCCTGAACAGGTATTCTTTGATGAGTTGGACAAACTGCAAATCGGAGATACCTTTAAAATAAATGTACTGAATAAAACACTCACATACAAGGTGTGTGAGATTAATATAGTTGACCCTGACGATTCAAGTAAACTTGAAATTGAGAACGGCAAAGACTATGTGACATTGGTCACTTGCTATCCGTACTCAATTAATACGCACAGATTGTGTGTGCGTGGCGAAAGGGTTGAAGATACGATTACTGATACTGCAACAGCTGATGAGGTGATTAGCAATGATAATCATAATGATTTAACGCTTGTGTTTATCATTTTAGGTATTAGCTTGTTAGTTGTTTTAATTATTTGTATTAAGAGAACAGTTTGTAAAAGGAGGTAAGAATGTGATTGAAAATATGATAGGTAAAAAAGTTTTCTTGACTGATGATTGTGGTGACGGAGAAATGCTAATGTGCAGTGATACCGTTACCGCAATTCTTATAGAAGAAAACAGTATGAGCGTAAGGTGCAAAACATCAGGCGATGAATTTTGGACTGTTGGTAAAAATGCTTTTTTCAGCGAAAGTGAAGCTAAACAAGCATTTAAAGTGAGGTGTGCATAATGGCTTTATTTTTCGATGTAATGAGTTTTTTAGCAATAGCAGATACCATTTATAGTGGACACACTGTTTATTGCTTCCAACGAATGTGAGGAGTATATATGATTATTTACGGTGATATAACAAAGCTCGATGATATAGAAGCTATTGTGAATGCTTCTAACGGTATTGGCTATATGGGTGGAAGAGTGTGCGTTAAGGAATTACATAAAGGTGTAGCCGAAAGTATACAGTATGTTACAAAAGGAGCAGTTGAGAAGCTTGCTAAAAAAGAATGTAAAGCTCATCATATATTCGGCTATGCTCCCGGAGAGGTATTTGTTACAGATGCTCCAAATATGGAATATAAAAAAATTATTCACGCTGTAACAATGCGATTTCCGGGTGGTAAAGCGAAATTTGAAACAATAGAAAAACTTATACCTAAAATAAAATTGACAGCCGAAAAATTAAATCTTCGCTCTGTAGCAGTGCCTTTGCTTGGTACAGGTACAGGAAAACTTAATCGCAAAGCGGTTAAAGAACTACTGATAAATAATCTTGTAAGCAGCAAAGTGATTTTTTATATTGTATTACCTTACTAAGAACAAACACAAAAAATAATTATATAACATTTTCGGCTATTCAGAGTGGGATAAATTTTTCTTGCAGGCTATAAAATTAAGATTTCAAATAACCAATAGGAGAGATATTACTTATGGGATATAGAATTAAATCACGCTTTATTTATAAGCAAGTAGGACAAAGACTAAAACAGCTGCGAAATCAAAAAGGTGTTTCTCAGAAAGTAGTTGCAGACTATTTGGGAGTCGACAGAAGTACCTATACTAACTACGAGATGGGAACTACTACAATGACATATGTAACTATACTAATGCTTGCAAGATACTTTTCTGTTGACTTCAATACCTTGCTCTGCTATGACCTTCAAACCCAAAATTAATACAAATATAATATTTTTTACTGACGATTAAGTTAGAGAAAAGAAAGAGGAACGGAAAATGAATAAGCTATTCAAGAAATTGCTGATTACAGCAACAGCAATATTGTCAGTCATCTGTTACAGCACATCTGTATTTGCTGCCGGCTTTGATGTGAATAACGATGATAGCGTTAGTGTAAACGATGTAACCTTTTTACAGGGCGAAATATCAGAATTTACCGACAATATGGACTATGACCTGAACAGTGACGGTAGAATTGATGTAAACGATGTATCGTTTTTACAAATTGAAATCAGCAATCAGAGCGTAGAAAATAATACACAGATAAGTATATCAACAAAAGAATATTGCAAAAATGTCGGTGATACTTTTACGATTTCTGTTGATACAAATAATGATGTAAATGAGATCACCTTTACATCATCTGACAGTTCTGTTGCTAAAATTATTTCAACGGAAAAAAGTTTGGCAAAAGTAAAAGTGAATAAAGTTGGCAATGCAAGTGTTACTATAAAACAATGTAATAAAATAATTACAACAAAAGTAAAAGTTGAAAAAGCAAAATGTATTGATGTTTCTGAATGGAACGGTGATATTAATTTTAGCAAAGTAAAAAACGCAGGCATAACTTGTGTTATTCTCCGAGCAGGCTATGGCAAAGACCCGAACCAAGAAGATAATAAATTCAATGAGTATTATAGACAGGCTAAAGCCGCAGGACTGAATGTAGGTGCGTATTGGTATAGTTACGCTACATCTGTCGATGCCGCAAAAGCGGAAGTAAGAAATTGTATGAAAACCATTAGGGGCAAAGAGTTTGACTTGCCTGTTTTTCTTGATGTTGAAGAATACAGACAGGCTGTTTTGCCACGCAGAACACTAACTGATATAATTTCAACATTTTGTGACGGCATAAAAAGCAACGGCTTCGAGTCGGGTTTGTATTCGGCAAAATCAATGCTTGTTGACAGTGCTTATCCTGATGAGTTGTCAAATAAATATTTAATTTGGATGGCAGCACCAAATAATTCGTACAATGAGCTTCCGCCATTTGTTGACATTCATCAGTATTCGTGGAATGGCAAGGTTAATGGTATTCCCGAAAAAGTTGATATGAATTACATATACAATCTAAACTATTAATCAATATAAAGGAGAATAAGAAATGAGAACAACAACTAATGAAAAATTAAAAAAGGTGATTTCAGATATTGAAAACACAAAAGCTGAAATTGAAAAATCAAAAGAAAAAATTAAAAAGCTCAACGCACAAAAAAAGAAGCTTGAGTTGCAAATTGAAAAAGAAAAGCACAACGAGCTGTGCTCGGTTTTGTCGGACTACGGAATTAAATCCGTAAATGATTTTCAGGACTTTTTGGAAAAGTATACATCGGAAACAAGTGCTGACGAAAATGCAAATGGAGAAAATTGATTATAAATCAATTTTCGGATTGTACAGAAAAAGTTTCTTTTTCTGTTGGTGAGCGTATGCGATTTAGTTTTTACAAAAATAAAAACTATGGGGTTTCAGGGGCATACACCTGACCAGCGATTTGTACGCACAAATCGGATTTTGTGCGTACAAAATCTGTGCTGGCGTATCATCATTTCGTGCCGAAATGATGATACAAAAGCCCTCAGAAAAAGAAAGGCAAAAATCAGGCAAAATTGCAGTTTTGGGAGGGAAAAATGAAAAAGGAAGTTAAAAGCTATAGGATATATATAAGAGTGTCAGAAGCCGAAAAAGCGGAAATCGCATATCAGGCTGCACTCAACAATATGTCAATTTCGGAGTACATTCTAAAATGTGTAAGACGAAAGCGAATAGTAGTATGCGAGAATTTTCCCGAACTGCTATATCAATTATCCGCACTTGGCAATAACCTGAATCAGATTGCAGCAATCGCAAACACAAACAAATACATTTCTTCAAATCAAATAGAATCAGCAAAAAATATTCTATCCGACTGTTACGATAAAATGTCAGAATTCGTTTCGTATATCTGCGAGCCAAAATCTGATTCAGAAAATTCTCACAATCAGCTGAGTGAAGAAGTCGTTGAAGAAATCAACAATGCTTTGGCAATTATAAACAGTCGAGTGAATTCAGCAAAGAAGGAAATGTAATTAATGGCAGTGGTTAAAACAATAAACAAAGACCCTAAAAAGCAAATGTCTAATCGAATGACATCAAATGCACACATCTTTAATGCGTTGAACTACATAACTCGCAAAGATAAAACAACTCCTGAACTTACATACTGCAATTTAACAAATTCAAATTTTACAAATTGGGAAACAACAAAATTTTTTCAACAAACAAGAAAAATGTATGATAAGGATAATAAAATTCTTGCACATCATCTTGTACAATCTTTTGCGGTTGATGATAAATTAACACCTGAGCTTGCAAACAAAATAGGCAGAGAGTTAATTCATAAATGTTTCCCCGATATGCAGGTTGTAATGACTACTCACCTTGACGGTAAGTGTTTACATAATCACTTTATTATTAATTCAGTATCGCCAATCGACGGACACAAATTTCTTGACAATATGAAAACTGTCAGAATGATTAGACGAGTTTCGGATGAGCTGTGCTACAAGTATGGTTTAAATGTAATTGAAAATCCGCAACAAACGTGCAGACTTGATGATGCTACGTTTCGCAAAGCCATTGAGGGCAAAAGTTGGAAATTTAATCTTGTCAATGATATTGATAAAGCGCTTGAAGATTGCAAAACAAAAGAAGAGTTTATAAACTTTTTTGAAAGCAACGATTATGAAATTAAATACGGCAACGCACATATTGTGTTTCACAAAAACGGCGAAGCAAAATCGATAAGAGCCGACACACTTGCAAAACAATTTGGCAATAAATATTGCAAAGCCAATATTGATAAAGCGTTAGGTTTGCAAACCGAAAAGAAGAAAAAGAAAACCTACAGAAAAGAAAATACACAAAAAGTTTTAGAGGAAATGGAACAAGAAGCTAAAAGACAATGGGAGCGTTACGAAAAGCGTTACGCTGATAAAGTTAAAGTAACAAATCATAAGTATTTCGAAAACTTACGCTTTTTTAAAAATCCTTTTGTATTTACTCTGAAATTAATAAAGCACATATTTACAAATTCTAAAAAATCAGTTCACAAAAATGTAATCAAGCAAAATTTAAAATATACAGTCAGACAAACTACAGATTATACAAAGATGAAAAAAAGAATATCAAATGTACCGTATAAGGAATTAACAGGTACACTTGGTAATACGGCACAAATTAAGTTATACAGCTTCCAGCTTGCTAAACTATTCAATGACGGGATACTGTGTTATGCAAATGTTGATATGACAACAGGTATTGCTATGGTTACGGTTAAAGAACACAATCTTAAAAGAATAGCAAATGTTCTCGGTCTTGAAAATGCTGACTCTATTATTTCACAAGCTGACACCATCAGAAACAAAAAAACATATGCAAGACTTAAAAAGTCAGGCAAAGAACTTGAGTATCTGATGGTAAACAAAAAGCAAATTGAAATTTTAAATTTAAAATGTGTTCAGTTTGCAAAATTTCAAAAATCAGAAGATAAGTTCAATATCGTTTTTCTCGAAAATGATAAAGACAGAATATTGAATTTACTATATCCGAATAAATCAACAGAGCCAACTGCACCAACATTTGTGCAGGTCAACGCTCAGATTAACAGAAGATTGAAAAAACAATCAGAAGAAACAGGAGAAAAACTTTGTTACAAGGTTATAAGCTCAAAGCAATATGACCTTATTAAAAACTCAGATATTGATTTTGCTGTGTTTAAAAAAGAAAACGGAACTTACAATCTTGTTTTTCTTGAGAGCGACAGCAACAATATAAATAATATATTATATCCCGGAAAGAAGGTAACCTTGCAATAATAGTTTTGCGAGCTAATTCAATTTGACATTTAAGAAAAGGAGGACTCTATATGCTACCAAACTTATATAAGTGCGATGGACTTTATTACTTAATCAAAAAAAGTTCAAGTTAGGCTTGACTTTTACGCTTTAAAGTAATAAACTGTTAGGAGAATAATGATGTCAATAGAATATGAAAACAAAGTAAAAAATTATCTTCGTATGCTTGAAAATGAAACAAGATATATTACAGCAACACCCGAAGATTGGCTCAAATTCTTGCATACATCTTGCAATAACTACAAACTTGATTTCAGAGAACTTGTTTTAGTCAATACAACTTTTCCAAATGCAACGGCATTGTTACAGCTTAAAGATTGGAATAGTAAATTTGGCAGGAGAGTAAAAAAACAAGAAACCGGTATTCCCTCTTTGGATTTTACACAAGGCAAAAGAATAAGGGTGAAATACTATTTCGATATTTCGCAAACCGTTGAAACCGAAAATTCAAAGCCTGTGCCATTATGGAGATACAACAATAAACACGAAAGTAATGTGGTTAAAGCTCTGAACTCAAAATTTAATTTAAAATGTTCCAATTTTGAAACTGCAATTTCAGGAGCTATCAACAAACTTACTTTAATAAGTCTTGACAGCAATTACAATTATTTGCAAAAAGTTTATAATAATACACCTTTGGTTAAATTCGGAGCTACTGCAAAAAAAATATACGGTGATATGATTGCAAAAAGTGCAATGGCTGTAGTGGTTTCTCGTTGCGGATATGATATTACAAAATTGTTTAATGCAAATGATTTTCAAGATGTAACTATGTTTGATAGCTCAAAAACAACACTGGCTCTTGGCAGCGCAACATTAAATACCGCAAAAGAAATTTTAAATGTTATATCATATAGCATTAACAAAGAAATTGAAAAGGAGAAAAGTTATGAGCGAAACAAGGAAAACAGTCAATGGAATAGATTATATTCTGGGCAAGGACGAGATTTGGTATCCGGACCTTCCACTTCCGGAGTTCGAGTTGAACAACTGGGGAGTAGCAAGGAGAGATTACTTGAAGAACAACGACGAGATGCTATTCGAAGAAATGATGATGACGGGAGAGATTCTTCAGCACCTCGAAACAGTTCAAACTCAGGCTCAGGAGAGGTACGAAACATTGATAGAGCAGAAGAGGAAAGCATTGGGAGTAACCGAGGAACTCAAGGAGAAAGACTGGCTCAAGTGGGTACAATTAGCCAACAGCATTCAGGAGGAAGCTCGTCAGGAAGTTCTCGAAGAAATGATTTACATCTAAATGAAGAAAATTTAAAAAGCAATACAGAAGCAGAGGTAATTGATAATTCCTCTGCTTTTTCTATTTCTCAGGAGCAAATCAATAAGATTATTACTGAGGGAAGTGGCGTTGTAAACGGAAAATATAGAATATACGAGCAATTTGCGAAAGACGAAACTTTAAAAGATAATACTCAATTTTTGAAAAATGAGTATGGGATTGGCGGTAAGTCAAGTGCCGCAACTTATAACCATATTGGTGTCGATTGGGATGGAAAAGGGCTGTTATTAGCTAACAAAAACACCGAAAATAAAATATTACTCAAATGGGAAAAAGTCGCTAAGATTATATCCTATCTCATCAAAACCGACGGATACCTAAATTCAGCTGAAAAACAAGGTTACATTGACTATAAGAAAGCAAAAGAACTACCCGCAGAGAAACAAAAAGAAGCCGAAATCCCTGCTGAGGAGTTAGAACTTGCATATTCTTTAGGGAAAAAGTGTTACATCGGAGCTGATGAGTATAAGATTATCGGTATAACCGATAATGCTGTATCATTGTTTGACAGCCGTTATCCTTTGCTCAGTACAGATATGAGCAAAGAAGAGTTTGAAAAAAAGATTACAGAAAATAGGCAGTTTAATGAACATTTATTTGTTAAAAAATCGCTTGATAAAGATTTATTTTTCAATAATTTAGACAAAGAATCGTTTACATACATTTATTACAATCCTGATGCAGATTCAGGCGGTCAGTTTGTTATTACAGAAATACCTTACGAACAAGTTATTGAAGCATCAAAAAAATACCCTGATAACACATCTGAATTTTTTGACTATATTGTTTCAGTAGGAGGACAAACTGCAGTCGATGTTGACAGTGAATTCTTCCGTGATTCACTCGACAAATACAACAGTAACAGCCACTTCGCCGAAGGTCTGACTGATGATGTAAAAAATCAGCTTACAAATATTGCTTTGTCAGGCGATACCAATTTCAAGCAAAAGGATTATTATGACTCTTATTCAGAGATACAATCAGAAAATCCCGATGCGATAATACTGTTCCGTGTGGGTGACTTTTATGAGGTGTTAGGTGATAATGCTCAAGAAGCAGCCGAGGCACTTAATTTAACGCTTATGTCACGAACAATTAACGGAGAAAAGATACCAATGGTCGGATTTCCGTCCTCTTATCTTGAAGATAACGAAAACTTGCTTGTTGAAATCGGTTATAAAATATTGACCGTTGAGCCGGAGGATATAGCGGAAAGAGCAAGCTTGCGTAACAAAGCACAGGAAGTTGCAAAGCGAAATAATTTGCCTTTTTCCGATAAATTCAGTATGGGTTTCGAAGATGATTTCGATACGGCAGTTTATGACGGAAGTATGTCAGCTGATGATTATGAAAAATTACAGCAAGCTGACATCGAACCAAAAGCCGACCGTCCAACAATTACTTGTGATTGGAGCGAACATCCTGCGTTTGAAGATGGCAAGACTTATTCGGTAGCAGATTTTGACAGAATTATGAAGTCTGCCGATGATGAATGGGTCAGACTCAGACAGTATGAGCAAGACACATATGGCAATGATATGGACGCAATATATCAAGCCTATGAAGACGGAGAAATTGACAGTGTTCATCAAGGCTATGCAAAGACAAAGTTTATTATCAATATGCCCGACGGAACTCGATACACAGAAAGACAAGACATTGGCGACGGTGACGGCGGTGTTATTGACTTTTTAAGGCAGTATGATAACTATAAAAATCTTGTGCCAATACTTGAACAGGAAAGAGATAACGAACCATCACTCTTAACTCCTGTTTATGGGGAAGAATTTGTAAAAGAAGTGGAAGAGCAATCGGACAATTTGTCCGCTCAGCAAAAGCGAGAAGATGTTATTTTTTCTTCTGATGGTAAAAACTATGTAATCACAGATGATAATTTTGCCGATGGCACAAAAAGTGAGCGTTATGCCAATAATATTAACGCAATAAAAACGCTTAAGGAAATTGAAAGCAGCAACAGACAGGCTACACCAGCAGAACAAGAAATACTTGCAAAGTATGTAGGTTGGGGAGGTCTTGACAGCTACTTCAAAGCTGAAAACAACGCACAACTAAAAGCTCTACTAAACGATGATGAGTATAAAGCTGCATTAGCAAGCACACTTACATCATTCTATACACCTCCTGCAGTTATCCGAGCAGTGTATAATGCACTTAATAACTTAGGATTTAAAACAGGCAATATCCTTGAGCCAAGCTGCGGTGTCGGCAACTTTATGGGGTTATGCCCGACCAATATGTCAGACAGCAAATTCTACGGAGTAGAGCTTGATGATATATCCGGCAGAATTGCAAGTAAGCTGTATCCGCAGGCTAATATTGCGGTGCAAGGCTTTGAAACAACCAATCTTCCCGATAATTTTTTTGACGCTGCAGTCGGTAATGTTCCGTTTGCTCAGCTTAAAGTGCTTGATAAAAAGTACGATAAATATAATTTCCTTATTCACGATTACTTTTTTGCAAAGACATTGGATAAGGTAAGACCGGGCGGCATAATTGCTTTTATTACTTCTAAGGGTACAATGGACAAAAAGTCCTCTAAAGTAAGAAAATACATAGCACAGAGAGCGGAACTTCTCGGAGCAATCAGACTTCCAAATGATACTTTTTCAAAGACCGCCGGAACGGAGGTTACTTCCGATATTCTGATACTGAAAAAGCGTGAGAGAATGATTGACATTGAGCCTGATTGGGTACATCTTGGCAAAGATGATAACGGTATTACAATTAACAGCTACTTTGTCGAACACCCGGAAATGATACTCGGCGAAATGCAAGAAGTTTCAGGACCGTTCGGAGCAAAAGCAGAGTGCATTGCTTATGAAAATGCAAATCTTGAGGACTTGCTGAATGAAGCTGTATCTAATATTGACGGAGAGTATAAAGCACAGGCAATTGAAAAGCTCTTTGAAGATACGGAAGATGATGAGGACGCAGACTTAATTCCTGCTACTCCTGATGTTAAAAATTTCTCTTATACAGTTGTTGACGGTGATATATATTATCGTCAAAACAGCATTATGGAGAAACAGAAGCCTAATAAAACCGCCGAAAAAAGAATAAAAGCTCTTGTTAAAGTAAGAAAGGCTCTTCGAGAAGTTCTTAATAATCAACTTGAGGATATGCCTGATGAGGTTATTGCAAACTCTCAGCGAAAGCTCAATATTATCTATGATAAGTTCGTCAATGAGTACGGTTATATTAATTCAAAAGCAAATATGAAGGCTTTCGAAAAAGATAACTCAATCAATTTGCTTGCATCACTCGAAAAATTTGACAGTGAAAAGAATTATAAAGGCAAATCGGATATTTTTAGCAAGCGAACAATTCAACCGCATAAAGCTGTTGATAAAGTCGATACAGCATCTGACGCACTTGCGGTATCCATTTCAGAAAAAGCAAAGATTGACTTGGAATATATGAGTCAACTCTACGGCAAATCTGTTGATGATATTATTGATGAGCTTAAGGGGGTAATATTTAATGTACCCGGAACGGACGTTTATCAAACTGCTGATGAGTATCTGTCAGGCAATGTAAGAGAAAAACTCAGAACAGCTTTATCATATAGTTACGATAAGCCGGAGCAATATGACAGCAATATAACCGCACTTAAAGCTGTTCAGCCTGTTGACTTAACTGCAACTGAGATTGATGTTCGTTTAGGTGCAACTTGGTTGCCTGTTGATGTGGTAAGGGACTTTATGTATGAAACTATAGGAACTCCCCGATACATAAGGGATTCGATAGATGTTTCGTATTCTGAATATAATTCCGAGTGGAGAATATCACATAAGAGCTTCGATAAATCTGTAAATGCAGTCAGCACATATGGTACTAAGAGAATCAATGCTTACAAAATACTTGAAGATACACTCAATTTAAGAGATGTAAAAATATTTGATAATGTTTTTGAGGACGGCAAGGAAAAAAGAATACTGAACAAGGAGGAAACAGCCATTGCTCAGAGTAAGCAGGAGCTTATAAAGAGTCGCTTTGCAAGTTGGATTTTTTCAGACAGAGATAGACGAGAAAGACTTTGCCGTCTTTACAACGAAAAATTTAACTCTGTTCGTCCTCGTGAGTATGACGGCAGTCACCTCATTTTTGATGGAATGAACAGTGAAATACAGTTAAGAGAACATCAGAGAAACGCAGTAGCTCACGCAATATACGGCGGAAATACCTTGCTCGCACATACCGTCGGAGCTGGAAAGACCTTTGAAATGGTCGCTATCGCAATGGAGAGTAAGCGTTTAGGTTTATGCAATAAGTCGCTGTTTGTTGTACCAAATCATATTACTGAGCAAATGGGTATTGAATTTATGCAGCTCTATCCTGCGGCTAATATCTTGGTTGCGACAAAGAAAGACTTTGAAACAGCGAACAGAAAGAAATTCTGCAGCCGTATAGCAACGGGAGATTACGATGCAGTTATCATTGGTCATTCGCAATTTGAAAAGATACCGATGAGCATTGAAAGGCAGCGTCAGCTTATCGAAACGCAGATTGATGATGTTATTGAAAGCATTGCGTTTGCACAAAACAACAACGCTGAAAACTTTACAATAAAACAGCTCGAAAAAACAAAAAAGAATTTGGAAAACAAATTACAAAAGCTCAACGACCAATCAAGGAAAGATGATGTTGTTACCTTTGAGGAGCTTGGTGTAGACAGATTGTTCGTTGACGAAGCACACTATTACAAAAACTTGTTCCTTTACACTAAAATGCGAAATGTAGCAGGTGTAGGTCAGACCGAAGCACAGAAGTCAAGCGACCTCTTTATGAAGTGCCGTTATCTTGATGAGATTACAGACGGCAAGGGTGTTGTATTTGCAACAGGTACACCTATAAGCAATTCAATGACAGAGTTATACACAATGCAGAGGTATTTGCAGTACAACAAGCTACTTGAGTTGGGACTTAATAATTTTGATGCTTGGGCTTCTACCTTTGGCGAAACAGTAACAGCACTCGAACTCTCCCCGGAGGGCTATACTTTAATAGGACGATAAAATTAACTGTCCTAAATTGAAAAATACATAAGGAAGGAGGTTAAGAGAATGTCAAGGATTTCAAAGATTACAGCACTTTATGAGAGATTATCAAGAGATGATGACCTGAATGGC
>ERZ780014.182-NODE-182-length-32232-cov-3.32023_pt1 | contig 32232 bp, 30 predicted proteins | sample MGYA00511929_ERZ780014 | MGnify/ENA primary metagenome ERZ780014 (study PRJEB29588, sample SAMEA2155132) | human gut metagenome | biome: human gut; feature: human-associated habitat; material: faeces | place: Denmark | collected 2008/2010 ...
CGATGGAGGAAGGGAAAGATGTTCGTTACTTCCTCCATCCGGCGGTCTACGAGGCACTTTCATCCAAGTTTCCTCGCTAAGCAATGCTACTGTTTGGCATGGAATAGTCCTTTGGAATCGATATCCACATCCAACATGTATGAACAGGTTGCCTCTTCTTTTGGCATAATCCGTTTTATTCTGTCCAAATCCTCTTTCGTTAGTTTCACATTCAATGCTTGAATCGTGTCTTTGATTTGTGAGGCTGTTCTTGAACCTACCAGTGCTATGATATCTTCACCTTGCGCCAACACCCAGGCTATGGCAAGTTGTGCCAGGGTAGCTCCTTTTTCAACTGCAATCTGTTTCAGCGCATCGGTGCGGGCAAGATTTGCTTTCATCGTTGCCAATGCTTCCGGAGAAATTCTCTGACCGATAGATTTTAATTTTTCTTCTTGTGAACTTCCGCCAATCAGTCCCGAAAGGAGTACGCCGAAGGCTACAATGCCGACACCTAATTCTCTTGCTGTCGGTAAAAGGTCATCTTCTATATGCCGGTCTGCCAACGAATATCTTACTTCGACCAGACTGATCGGGTGTACTGCATTTGCTCTGCGAAGTATCTCTCCATTCACTTCGGAGATTCCTATATTTTTCACATATCCTTTTGTTGCCAGATCGGATATAGCGCCGATGGTGTCTTCTACGGGTATATGTGGATTGATGCGGGCGGGTTGGTATAAATCCACATAGTCAGTACCTAAACGGCTTAGTGTATAACGCAGGTAGTTTTCCACAGCTTCCGGGCGGGCATCCATTCCGTACATTCTGCCATCCACACCCTGCATGGCTCCAAACTTTACAGAGATAAAGACATCTTCCCGCTTGCGGGTCTTCAATGCCTCTTTTATCAGCATTTCACTTTGTCCGTTTCCGTAGAAGTCTGCGGTATTCAGGAAATTAACTCCTCCGTCCAAAGCTGTATGTATCGTGTTGATACCTTCACTTACGTCTCCCATTCTCATACTTCCCAAGCCTATGCGCGAAAGCATGAAGTTGCTTGTTTTCTCTTTCGATAAGTTTAAATATTCCATATTCCTTAAATATTAAGTTTTTTCTGTGATGCAAAGGTCGGACAGAATAGATGAATTGACAAGGTCATTTTACTACTATAATTAGTCATAATCCGAAACGTATCTGTTTATAATAAGAATAATTATTAAATTGCATTTTAAAATTAGTCATTTATCAGAATTGTGATGAAAGATACAGTACTTGATTTAAGTTTTCAGGATTATCTTGAAAGAATGGCGCCTCAATCCTCCTTTCAGGAGCAGTTGGTGGTTATCGACTTGGACGATTCGATGACAAAAAAAGATAAGGTTGGGAGGTATCCCATGCAGCTTGAAGCCTCCTCATTAATATTGGTCGTGTCAGGTGAAATGCAAATTGAAGTGGATTATCTGCCTTATACTCTTAAAAGAAGTACCGTGATGCAGCTACTGGCTGATAATATCATAGGAAATGTATCGCATACTCCCGGTTTCAGAGGATACTTGCTTTTGTTTTCACCGGAACTGAAGCAGGAAATCATGTCATTAACTTCCAGCATACGTTTGCCGGAAGCAGGAAACTTGAAACGTCTATATCCTGAACAGAGTTTGACCGATGATGAATGTGCAATTGTGCTGAATCGGATAGAACGTATAAAGAAGTATATAGCGGACTCGGATCATCTGTATCGGGCCACTGTTATTAAAAATGAGGTGATAAATCTATTGCTCGATATAACCAATAGCCGTTGGAAGAAATATGGAGAAAGAGAAATCTCATTTTCGCGTAATGAAATAATCCGGCAGCGCTTCCATGAATTGCTTCTGGGAAATTGCCGTAAACATCGTGATGTCGGATTTTATGCGCAGGAATTGTGTGTTACTCCGGATTATCTGTCGAAGATAATACGGGAGTGTGACGGGCAATCGGCACTGAAATGGATCACAAATGCCGTGGTGACAGAAGCAAAACTCCTGTTGCGCCGACCGGATATGAATGTCAGCCAGGTAGCGATTGAACTGAATTTTCCGGATCAATCTACATTTGGGAAGTTTTTTAAAAGAAATACAGGTATGGCACCTGCCCGATACAGAGCAGATGCCTTACGAAAAGCGATACACTATACCTGATGTTTTATATAAACCACTGAACGCCCTCCACCTCGCTTGCGGATAACACCTTCTGTCAGAAATTCCTGTAAATCAGAGCTGGCGCATCTGTCCGTTACGTGCGTGAGTCGGGCATATTCGGCGCGTGTGATGCAGACATTTGCTTCCAGAAAGGTCAGCATCATCTGTCTTCTATCTTTTTTGGCAACTGCCGGTTTCTTTGCCGAGGCTTTTTTGTCTATTCTCTCCAGTTCCATTTGATGTCTCACGTACTTTTTGAAGGCTTTGCTGGGGCGGAATTTTACCGTTTCAAAGCGTACGGATTCAGCACGTATGTCCTTTTTCTGTATGGCAGGACGCGTACATTTCAGTGTAGTACTGAAAAATCCCAGTTCATCCAGTTCTACATTGTAACCTTCGGCGAGCCAGTCGCCTAGCGCATTGCTGATAGCTTGCATAATTCCCACGACCATGGCGTGTGGCATGTGCTGTTCTTTCATTAACCGCTCCTGAAACTCCTTTGCAGTGATAGTGCCTTTGGAGCGGACGCGTGCATGGAGTGGTTTCTTCTTACCTTCGCCACTGGGGTCCGGTGTTTCGTAAAGGTCATAATAAGTACTCATATATACATTGTTTTTAAGAGGTTTCTGTTTTCGTAGAAACAAATTGGTACTGGAACTGCGAGAGGTTAATGTCGGATGTGTTACAGACTAATATCGTTTATACTAAAAAGTATTCTTACTACAAATATAGAAGTTTCTTACAACAGTTATGTTATTTTCTTACTATAGTTATATATTTTTCTTACAATAATTGTTGTAAGAATAGTTTTTAGGTAATGAAAGATTAATTTCTTGCGATGCCGGGATTAGTTCTTAGACTCTTTGATTTTAGTTTTATATAGGTTGTGGTTTTTTGTTATTGCTGGCCACTTTCCTTCGTTTTCTGTTCTATTCTGTTTACCTTTGCAGGAAGATTAAGCCGGAACACACTAAAGACAACATTTACTATAATTTATCAAATTGAGGATGGCGAAAAGGTAATAAACCAAGTGAGTATATGAAACCCAAAAAGAACAGAATATTTTGCCGCGATTGCAATAAATATAAAACGCTATTTGAGTCAGAGTCAAAAGCAGATAATTTTATTAAATTCAATCATGAAGAGATAGAAGCGTGTAGTGGTCATGCCCCTAACCGGAGTTATTATTGTCGTTCGTGTGTTGGTTGGCATGTTACCAGTAAGAAGGAATATGATGATAGGCTACCTTCTTTAACTGATAAAGTTCTTGACGCTTATAAGGCAACTCTTCCAATGAAGTTGCTCTCCGGTGATAGAGCGTTACTGAGACGGGCTGATGAAATAATGGCTGATATTGCAAAGTTGATAAAAGAGAAAAATCCCGAGCAATGCGTTTCTCTTTTCCAAGAAGTATATAGCATATTTCAGCGTATTCCTGATACGGATGATATCATTAAATATAAGCAAAGTCTATTTTTACGTTATAGAAAGCTGATAACTAAAATAGATCGTGGAATGTTGGATACATTTATTATTCCAGTAAGCGCAATGCAAAGTTTAGCTGCAGAATCTAACTTGAAAGAGCTTAAGATGCAATATGATATGGGAAACTATGAGGTTGCTAATGAACTTTTGCAAGATGTTCGGAATGCTGTGGCTAATGTTGTTGATGAACAGTATAAGAAAGAATTGAATAAACGTATCAAGATAATCGGAACAAAGAATAATCTTAGGATGGGCATTGAGGCTATAGAGCAGATGCAAAATCCGGACAAAAACATTTTGTTTGAAGAAATTGAAGAAAATTTCATTAAAATAGACTTATCGTATGTGTATGGAGAGTATCATGAATGTGTGAAATTGATACAATATGTAAAAAGGATATATGATGTGGTATTGACTATAGAAGGTTCTGAAGCAAGAAAGAAAAAGATAGAGGACCGGTTACATAAATTCGTAGAATCAGTATCTATTGCATTGAAAGCTCTTTGAATGGGAGATCTCTCTTGCATGACCTTTTTCCTGTTTGCGGCTTTATATAAAGCGTGTTTCCAACATCTGAATTATAAAGAAAAATCCCCTTCACACCATACTGTATGAAGGGGATTCTCATATATAACAACTATAGCTTCTTACACAATACCTTGTGCCATCATGGCCTTGGCTACCTTCATGAATCCGGCAACGTTAGCACCCTTCACGTAGTTTACATAACCGTCAGCTTCAGTACCATACTGTACGCAAGCTTCGTGAATGTTCTTCATAATACTCTTCAGTTTCTCGTCTACTTCTTCTGCGCTCCAGCTCAGTTTGATAGAGTTCTGAGTCATTTCCAGACCGGATACTGATACACCACCTGCATTGGCTGCCTTACCCGGAGCGTACAGAATCTTAGCATCCTGGAATACTTTAACAGCTTCCGGAGTAGAAGGCATGTTAGCACCTTCGGATACTGCTATTACACCATTGGCAACTAATTGGCGAGCATGGTCACCGTTCAGTTCGTTCTGAGTTGCAGAAGGCAGAGCGATGTCAGCTTTTTCACCCCAAGGCTTAGCTCCTTCTACATATTTCACACCCGGATATTGTTCTGCATACTCGCGGATACGTCCACGGTAGAGATTCTTCAGTTCCATGATGTAATCCAGTTTTTCGCGGTCGATACCTGCCGGGTCGTAAACATAACCGTCAGAGTCAGACATGGTGAGTACTTTACCACCCAGTTCCAATACTTTTTCAGCAGTGTATTGAGCTACGTTACCAGAACCGGAGATCAGGCAAGTCTTGCCTTTCAGGTCAGTACCTTTAGATTTCAGCATTTCCATCAGGAAGTAGATGTTACCGTAACCTGTAGCCTCAGGACGAATCAGTGAACCACCGAATTCGCGACCTTTACCAGTGAATGTACCTGTGAATTCATGAGTCAGCTTCTTGTACATACCGAACATGAAACCTACTTCACGACCACCTACACCGATGTCACCGGCAGGAACGTCAGTCTCAGGACCAATATGACGCCACAGTTCCAGCATGAATGCTTGTACGAAACGCATTACTTCAGCATTAGACTTGCCACGTGGAGAGAAGTCGGAACCACCTTTACCACCACCCATAGGCAGAGTAGTCAGAGAGTTTTTGAAGGTTTGTTCGAATGCGAGGAACTTCAGGATTGAGAGGTTCACAGATGCGTGGAAACGGATACCACCTTTGTACGGACCGATAGCGTTGTTGTGTTGAACGCGATAACCCATGTTTGTCTGGATGTTACCCTTATCGTCCATCCAAGTTACGCGGAATTGATAAACACGATCGGGGATGCAAAGACGCTCAATTAGATTGACTTTGTCAAATTCCGGGTGTTTGTTGTACTCTTCTTCAATTGTAGAAAGTACTTCTTCCACTGCTTGATGATACTCTGGTTCGTTGGGGAACCGTCTTTTCAAATCTTCTAATACCTTAGCTGCATTCATAATCTATTTCTTTTATTGGTTGCTACTAAATATAATTGTCTTAACAAAGTATTCTTTAGATTGTTTTTTTTCTATTGCGGTTGCAAAAGTACACATAAAAATGAGACAAACAAACAATTTATAAAGAAAATGCGGGATAAAACAACAAAAATATTGTTTTATCCCGCAAAAAGGAATAAAAAGATATTATTTATCCTCTCTTTAATGATTTTATTACCGGAATGAATACTAACGCTGCCGAAATGACAAGTGTCATGATGACTGGACCGTCAATTCGTTCGGCAGTTGTTAGAACTATGTAGCAAAGTGCTGCCCAAAGCAACACTATGCAAACACTTTGTGATTTCGATAACGGGCGTCTCATTTACCTGCTTTCTTTTTATCCACGATGGCGTCGATGACTGCTACTGCGGTGATGTTCACAATGTCGCGTACGGAGCTTTCGAAGTCGGTGAAGTGGATAGGCTTGTTCAGTCCCATTTGTATCGGGCCGATTAGCTCCATTTCCGTATTCATAGCTTGCAACAGCTTGTATGCAGAGTTGGCAGAGCTGAGGTTCGGGAATACAAGGGTATTCACATCTTTACCTTTCAGACGGGTGAATGGATACTTGGCGTCACGCATCTTGCGGTCCATGGCAAAGTTCACTTGCATTTCACCGTCAATGGCAAGATCAGGATAGTTCTGCTGCATATATTCCACGGCTTCGTGTACACTTACTGGACTACCTTCGGTGTCTGCACCGAAGTTGGAGTAACTTAACATGGCCATTACCGGAGTATGATTGAAGAAACGTACGGTATGCTCTGACAGTTTGGCTATGTCAATCAATGTTTCGGCATTGGGATGACGGTTGATTAGTGTATCAGCCAGGAAGTAGGTACCTTTCTTGGAGTTCAGGATGTGCATCGTACCGAAATGCTTGTATTGCGGTTGTATGCCGATAACTTCTTTGGCAACTTTGATCGTATTGCTGTATTTGGTATAAAGACCGGTGATAAATGCATCTGCATCGCCTGTTTCCACCATCATCATACCGAAGTAATTGCGTTCGAACATCTTATCGTTGGCTTCCTCGTAGGTAGCACCTTGACGGGCGCGCTTTTCGGAAAGGATGCGGGCGTAGCGTTCACGGCGTGAGGCTTCGTTCGGATGGCGCAGGTTGACGATTTCGATGCCTTCCAAGCTGAGGTCGAGTTCTTTTGCCAGTTTTTCGATGGTTTCATCGTTACCTAATACAATCGGATGACAAATACCTTCGGCTTTGGCTTCTACAGCGGCTTTCAGCATATTGGGGGGAGAGCCCTCGGCCGGCAAATACCACGCGTTGCGGATTGCGACGGGCGGTGTCGTAAAGCTGGCGGGTCAGTTTGCTTTCGTAACCCATCAGTTCGCGTAGCTGTACGCAGTAAGCATCCCAGTCTTCAATGTTTTTACGGGCTACACCGCTTTCCATAGCAGCCTTGGCTACGGCGCAGGAAACTTCAGTGATAAGACGCGGGTCAACTGGTTTCGGGATGAAGTATTCCGGACCGAAACTAAAGTTGTTAACATGATAAGCCTCGTTCACAACATCGGGTACAGGCTGGTTTGCGGCAATCTTCATTTCTTCGTTGATGGCTTTGGCCTGAGTATCCAGGGCACCGCGGAAGATATAGGGGAAACCGATTACATTATTAATCTGGTTCGGATAGTCCGACCGTCCGGTTGCCATCAGTACATCGGGACGTGCTGACATAGCATCTTCATAAGAGATTTCCGGTGTAGGGTTAGCCAATGCGAAAACGATAGGAGACGGAGCCATGCTGCGTACCATGTCCTGCGACAGAACGTTTCCTTTGGATAATCCCAGGAATACGTCGGCACCTTTGATGGCTTCTTCCAAAGTGTGGATATCTGTGCGATCGGTAGCGAAGTAGCGTTTCTGTTCGTTGAGATCGGTACGTGCTTTGCTGATTACACCTTTACTATCCAGCATCACAATATTTTCCAGGCGGGCACCCAGTGAAACATACAGTTTTGTACAAGATACGGCAGATGCACCGGCACCATTCACAACGATTTTTACATCTTCAATTTTCTTGCCTGCTACCTGCAAAGCGTTCACAAGTCCGGCACTGGAGATGATGGCCGTACCATGCTGGTCATCGTGCATCACAGGGATATCGAGCTCTTCTTTCAGGCGACGCTCTATTTCGAAGCACTCAGGTGCTTTGATATCTTCCAGGTTGATACCACCGAAGGTAGGAGCAATGGCCTTTACAGCTTCGATGAATTTTTCGGGATCTTTTTCGTTTACTTCAATATCGAATACGTCGATGCCGGCATAAATCTTGAACAGAAGTCCTTTACCTTCCATTACGGGCTTACCGCTCAACGCACCTATGTCGCCAAGACCGAGTACGGCAGTACCGTTGGAGATTACAGCAACCAAGTTTCCTTTCGCTGTATATTTATAAGCATCCTGCGGATTCTTTTCTATTTCGAGGCACGGCTCCGCCACACCGGGAGAGTAAGCAAGTGAAAGATCGGTTTGGGTACTGTAGGGCTTGGTAGGCACTACTTCTATCTTACCTGGTTTGCCTTGTGAGTGATACAGCAAGGCAGCTTCTTTAGTTATCTTAGCCATGGTAGTTGAATTATGAGTTGTTAGTTAAAAGTTATAATTTTGCCGCAAAGGTAGGAATAAATGTGATAAAGTGTAAGTCTGTGTGCAATAAAAACTATTAAATAGTACTTAATCTGTCGGAAGTCAAAGCAAGGATGAGGGTGGAAACAAACAATAAGGCGAAGGACTGGAAAGTCTCTCGCCTTATTGTTTATAAAATAGTCTGAGTATAGACTGCTTTAAATGCCTCTACCTGTGAAAATACAGCAGTAGATGGTTTTTCTTTTATTCCGTAGCCGCTTCTCCTTCAGCTTCCGGAGCCTTATCTATCAACTCCAGGAACTGGTTGAGGCGAGGCGGAGTCGAGGTGTAACAATGATTTGTGTACGGCGGTTGCGCTGTTTACCCAGTTCAGAATCATTGTCTGTGATAGGATTGTACTCACCACGTCCGGCAGCAGAAAGCCGTTTAGGGTCAACACCATATTTATTCTGCAATTCTTGTACTACAGATGAGGCACGCAGGGCACTCAAATCCCAGTTATTGCGGATATTGGTACGTGAGATGGGTACGTTGTCCGTATTACCCTCTACCAGTACTTCGTAATCTTTGTAGTCGGTGATAATCTTGGCAATCTTGCTTAACGTTTCGCCGGCGCGTTCGTTGATTTCGTAACTGCCGCTCTTGTAGAGCATATTGTCTGCTAAAGAGATGTAAACCACACCTTCACCTTTCAGTACTTTCACATCTACTTCTTTCAATTCTTCGCGGCTCAGGGAGCGGGTCAGATTGTTGGTTAGCATGACGTTCAGGGAGTCCGATTTACTCTTGGCATCCACTAATTGCTTGATGTAGCGGTTGGAGGCATTGATTTCATCTACCAGTTTGGAGATGTTGATATTGCCTTGCGAGTTCTGCTGGAGGCTCTTGTCGAGCGATCCTTGCAGGGTAGCGTAACTGTTACGCAACTCCTGATTATTTTTTCGGGCTTCGCTTAGGCGATCTTCCAAGCTTTTAGATTGTGTGCGGTATTCGGCAAGCTGGATTTGTGCGTCCTGATATGACTTGTCGAGAGCTGACTTTTCGTCTTTTAGTTTGTTATAATCTGTTTGAAGATTCACAAATTCCTTCTTGGTCACACATCCCGTCAGGAATAGAGTTGCGACCAACAGAAAGGATGCAGCTAATTTTGTACGTTTCATAAATCTTTCTTTATTAAATGTTTACTGGGCGCAAAGATAAGAAAATCCCCGTACTCCGGTTGCGGAGACGGGGATATATTATTTGTTTTATAGGTACTTTATGAAATTATGCGTTCAGAGCCTGTTCAATATCTGCGATGATATCGTCTACGTTTTCGATACCTACCGATAAACGGATTAGGTCGGGACGCACTCCGGCTTCCAGTAACTGCTCATCCGATAACTGACGATGGGTATGGCTGGCAGGGTGCAGCACACAGGTACGTGCATCGGCAACATGTGTTACGATAGCAACCAATTGCAGTGAGTCCATGAACTTGATGGAAACCTCGCGACCACCTTTCAATCCGAAGGAGATAACACCGCAAGAACCGTTCGGCATATACTTTTGTGCCAACTCATAGTATTTATTGTCGGGAAGGCCACAATAGTTCACCCAAGCTACTTTGTCATTTTTAGAAAGATATTCGGCAACCGCCTGTGCATTTTTACAGTGTTGCGGCATACGCAGGTGCAGAGTTTCCAGACCGAGATTCAGCAGCAGTAGCCTTAGTGATATAAGCCATCTTGCCGAAAGCTTTTGTATAAGTCAGTCCGTGGTATGACTCATCCGGTGTGCACAATCCGGGGAATTTGTCAGCGTGTGCATCCCAGTCGAACTTGCCGCTGTCTACAATACAACCACCTACGCTGGTGGCATGACCATCCATATATTTGGTCGTAGAGTGTACTACGATATCAGCACCCCATTCAAACGGGCGGCAGTTGATAGGAGTCGGGAACGTATTGTCTACAATCAAAGGTACACCGTGACTATGGGCAATGCGGGCAAATTTTTCAATATCCAATACTTCCAGTGACGGGTTGGAAATGGTTTCACCGAACAATGCTTTCGTATTCGGGCGGAAAGCTGCGGAGATTTCTTCTTCGCTGGCATCCGGACTAACGAAAGTAACTTCGATACCCAATTTCTTCATAGTCACCCCGAAGAGATTGAATGTACCGCCATAGATGGCGGACGAACAAACGAAGTGATCGCCTGCCTGGCAGATATTAAATATAGCATAGAAATTGGCAGCTTGTCCGCTGGACGTCAGCATACCGGCAACACCGCCTTCAAGAGCAGCTATCTTGGCGGCAACAGCGTCGTTGGTAGGGTTTTGCAAGCGAGTATAGAAATAACCGCTCTCTTCAAGATCGAAAAGACGTGCCATTTGCTCGCTGGTTTCATATTTGAAAGTGGTGCTTTGATAAATGGGGAGTACACGGGGCTCGCCCTTCTTAGGAGTCCATCCTGCTTGTACGCAGAGGGTTTCCGGTTTAAATTGCTTTGCCATAATGCTATTTGTTTTTATAGTTTTTTATCAATTAACGCATTTGTGGACGCAAAAGTAGAGAAAATAATTGTATTTTTGTCCACAAGATGAATAAATGGAAAATGAAACAGTTATTTTGCTTTCTTATTTTGCTTTTTTGCATGTCATTCTCTTACGAAGCGTTGGCCCAAGAGGAGCGGGCTACGCCGAAAAGCGGTGAGGGGATATCTGGTTTTCTACAGCGTAACGGGCGTACCGGAAAAGCGTACTATCAGGAGTTCCTGGAACTGAATAAGAAACAATTGCGAGGTAAAGAAGAATTGCGGCTGGGAGTAAAATATTTGCTTCCACCCCTGAAAAAGGGGAGTAACAATACGGCTGCTTCATCCAACTCATCTGCTTCAAACTCTTCTGCCCGTTCCGGCAACAAAACAATTCGTGAACCTCTTTTCGGAAAAAGCCTTGCTGAAGTTAAAGTGACGGGAAACCGCCTCAAAGGTGCGTGTTTCTACGTGGTGAGTGGGCATGGTGGCCCTGATCCCGGTGCTATTGGCAGGATAGGAAGCGTGGAACTGCATGAGGATGAATATGCCTATGATGTCGCTCTCCGTCTTGCCCGGAATCTGATGGAGGAAGGCGCTAAGGTTTATATTATTATTCAGGATGCCAAAGACGGTATCCGTGACGATCAATACCTTAATAACAGTAAACGCGAAACTTGTATGGGTGCTCCTATTCCTCTGAACCAGGTTGCCCGCCTTCGCCAGCGTTGTGAGAAAATAAATGCGCTCTATCAGAAAGACCGCAAGAGTTATACGTATTGCCGTTCCATCTTCTTGCATGTAGATAGCCGTAGTAAAAGTCACCAGACGGATGTATTCTTCTATCATGCTCCCAAAAGTGTGAATGGTAAACGGTTGGCAACTACAATGAAGAATACTTTCGAATCTAAATACGACCGCCACCAACCTGCTGGCCAATTCCAGTCCTGCTGGAGTGTTTGTAGAGTTGGGTAATATTCAGAATACTTTCGACCAGCGCCGGTTTGTTATGAGTTCCAATCGTCAGGCGTTAGCGAAGTGGATGATGGAAGGTTTCATTACTGATTATAAGAAGAGCAAATAATCCTTATTTTCTTTCTGTTTTCTTTTCATGCCACACCACTACCGTCACTGCTGACAGTATCAGTAGAATGCCTAAAGCACTGTGCACCGTGAAATTTTCTTTGAATACCCAGCATCCGATGGCTACGGCAGTAAGTGGTTCCAAGGCTCCGAAGATGGAGGTTAGAGTGGGTCCGATGTGTTTAATAGCCTTTACCAAAGTTATATTTGAAATGGCTGTTGCGGGCAGTGCCAATCCGAGAATATTCAGCCATGCATATCCGTCTGTGGTCAGGCGGATACCGCTCGTCAGACATCCTCCTATAATAAAGAATAAGGCTCCCAGCCCCATAACATAGGCAGTCAGTGCTGTAGATGGAATGTTTACAGCACGGCTTTTGCGTACTCCGATAATGTATCCGCCGTAAAAGAAAACGGAGCATATAGCAGCGGTCAATCCTATGGTTGTATTGCCTCCTTTAAAGTCAATCTCTCCCGATGATAGCAATGCTGCTCCTATCAGTGAAATCACTACAGCAAATAGAATTGAGAATGACTTTTTTTCCCGGAAGAAGAACATCATGGCGAGGGCAGGCTATGTGCTGGTATGCGATGACCAGGCTCAATGAGGTTGCGGCACGGAAAAGACTCAATATGAACACTGTTCCGAAATCCTTCCGGTTGATACAGAATGTTTCACCTAAAAAGATGCCGAATATGATTAGTGTAAATGATGCGACTCCCCACCGATAGGCTAATACTTCGAAGGAAGAAAAACCTGAGGATAGCAAGGATATGGTGAAAAAAGGTGCCAATCCAAATGTTGAAGAAGAAGCTGCCGCGTATATATAACCTTTTATGTTGTCCATAGTTCTGATTGAAATTATAGATCGAATTTGAAATCCGGTGCAAAAGTACAAATTGCAAAGGTGAAAAAAACTATAATTGAGAGCAAAATCGCTTTTATATTGTTATTAGCACAATGCCGGTTAAATCTGGTTGGTGTTCACTTTAAAATAAAAATCTTATGGGAAAGAATTTATTAGTCTTAAGTGTATGGGTAAGCGTCCTGATGCTTGCCTCATGTGTAGGTAGCAAGAAAGAAACGGTGACTTATACTCCTGAAGAAATAGCAGATGCGGGGCAGGTGATGAAATACTACGATGCCTCATTGGCTCTGTTGAAAAATGTGGTAAAGGAGAGGGATGTAAATGCGGTATTGGGTTATATGGAACAAAAAACGGAAGTACCCATGTTCTCATACATCATGTCTCCCGTCATTTCGAAGAAAGATTCTGCGGCCGTGATGTTACCGGGTGAATACTTCGGTGAAGATGTCAGGCAGAACCTGATACAGAATTATGCGGAGCTTTTTCAGTCGAGAAATCAATTCTATGCTAATTTCAATAAATACTTGTCTCTTCTGAAAGAAAAAAAGACCGAGGGAATGGTCGATTTGCTGAATGATAACTATGAATTGAGTGTGGTAATGTCTGAATGTAAGCAGAATATATTTGATATATTGAGCCCGATTGCTTCAAATGCCCAGCGGGTTCTTCTGGCAGAAAATCCTGTGAAAGAGCAGATCATTGCGATGAAAAGCATGAGTACGACTATGCAGAGCATCATCAATTTGTATGCCCGTAAGCATGTTGAAGATAAATCCCGCCTGGATTTAAAGATTATGGAACTGCGACTTCAACTGGATGCGGCAGAGAAACTACCGGTAGTAAAAGGACACGAGGAAGAATCAGAGAAATTCAAGGATTTCCTGTCTAAAACAGAAGGATTTTTGAAAATAGTACAAGATGCCCGTCAGAAGAACTCATATGCTGATGAGGACTTTGAGGAAATCAGTAGCTATGGATTGGGTATTATATAAGTTCTTTCGCTACACGTGGCACAATCATTTTATGGAAAGGCTTAATAAAGAAGAAATAAGCCTTTCCTAATGCATTATGATATTGAACCACGGTTGTTATATCTATCAGGTCGTTTCCTATCTTGGCAATGGAGACATAAAACAATAAGTGCTTATCATCTTTCCTCATGATAGCCTCATTTTCCGTATCTTCTATTATACAATCTTCTGTTTTCAACTCTTTTCCGGTTTCAAGCCCCAAAGGTTTTACCAGAATATTCCTGACTTTCATTAAAAAACTGAGCCACGCCGGGGAGTGATTGAATATTTTTTTGATTAGTTCTTTGGGAATTATCTGTTCTGCAGGCTTTCTGGATTTCAAAACGAATGTATCATGATAATCTGCCGGAAGATATTTGTCGATAAGTCTTTCCATATCTTTGAATAAAGTTGGGTTAGTTAAATGTCCTGTACAAAGATAGTGTTTCCGGATGGAATAATGGGAATGTCTTAATCATCATTTCCAGAAATTTGATATCTTTGTTGCGAACAGTAACCGCAGATTACGAATGGACTGAAGTATGTGCCGATGAAAAGAGAGATAAAGGAATAGTTATATATTGCGGACAAAGACTATTTGCCCGCAATATATAAGATGATTATTCTACTGGAATGAAGATTTCTGTCAACAAATCCTCCGGTTTCGTATTGCACGGATCATTCAGATAGCGTTCGGCACTCGACTCGTCTCTCATCGTACATTCCATTTCAGGAATGAACTTTCCGTAAATCGTGTCGTATACGCTTTGCAGATATTCATAAGATCCTTTGTAGGTAAACACTGCATAACGTCCGGCAGGCAATTGCTTGAAGCCGACATCCCCTTTGGGAGTTACAGTTACAGGCATCACCATGCAAACATCGGTGCGCAACTTGTCGGCAGGCGTCACTTTGGGATCATCGTGGTACATGCAATAAGGGGCCATGTCACCCATCGGCAGTTTTTCTTCTTTGATGAATTGGAACAAACGCATCCATGTGCCTCCGTAATCATTCATTTTATAGTCTCCGAACAGGCGGATATAAATTACATTTCTGAGAGGCACTTCTCTTATTTCTTTCTTTAACTCTAAATCGGGTCTGATAATTGCTGGTTTCATAATTACAAAGTTTTTATTGTTACGATACTCATTAGGTGAAATTCCATAGAATTGCTTGAATACTTTCGACAGTGACGATGGTGAGGAATAGCCGATGCGATAAGCGATATCTGCAATAGGCAAATCCGAGTAACGCAACAGGCGGGCGGCAGATTCTGTTCGTGTCCGGACTATGAACGTCCCGATTGGCTCGCCCAGAAATGCTTTCATGATGCGATGGAAGTAGAACGGAGAGAAATGAGAAATCTTGGCCAACGATTTCAGATCAATCTCTTCTCCAAGATGGAGGTTGATGTAATCTACTACTGCATTTACGCATTTCTGATACTCTTCACGCGTGGTCTTCTTGCTATGTTCCATAAGTTCTTCTTTAAATTTCACGATGCAAAAATAAGGGTAAATAGAATAGGGGACTTGTCCAAAGTTGCTATAAATTCAATATCTTTGTACCCCCCATGATTTTAAAGAAATGACCAAAGATATAAAAAAGAAACTACAGGAGTGGGCAAAGACCTATCATTGTGCGGATTTTATTCAAAATGATCCGGTACAATTCCCGCATCGTTACCGGCAGAAACAGGATATAGAAATCAGCGGTCTGCTGACTGCTATTATGAGTTTCGGCAATCGTAAGCAGATTCTGAAGAAAGCTGATGAATTACACGATTGTATGGGGGTGTCTCCTTATCAATATGTACTTTCCCGTCGTTGGGAGAAGGATTTTCCTGCTGAGGAAAAACGTAGCTTCTACCGGATGCTTTCGTATGCCGATTTTTATTCTTACTTTGAACGCTTGTATGCTGCTTATTCCCGTTTTGAAAGTTTGGAAGAGGCGCTCCAAGTGTATTCCGGACTACCAATAGAGAAACTCTGTGCTTTTCTGGAAGTATCTTCCCGCAGTCCTCAGAAGAAGCTGAATATGTTTCTCCGCTGGATGATACGTAAAGGACCGGAAGTTGACTTTGGAATTTGGGAAAGTTTTGATTGCAGGGATTTAATCATTCCTTTGGATACGCATGTCTGTCGTGTAGCCCGATTGCTGGAACTTACCGAGACGGAAACTTTTTCCTTGAAAAATGCACAAAGGATAACTGTCGCATTAGCGGAAGTCTTTCCGGATGATCCCTGTTTCGGTGATTTTGCTTTGTTTGGCTATGGGGTGAATAATAAGTAGGGAATGTCCCTTTTTTACTATTTCTCCCCATTCCTTTTGTCTACTTTTGCGGCAATTCATGAGATATATCATATATTTGTCGTATGCAAACTTTTCGTATCGTAAAACCTGCTCCTGCATTGGCTCCTTATATCCGTTATTATTGGATATTACGGGATGATGCTTTTACTCCTGTGTCGGAACGGACATTGCCTGTTGGCTGTATGCAACTGGTATTTCATAAGGGTAGGCAATTAGTATCATTGCAAAATTCACAATTACAACCACAATCTTTTATTTGCGGTCAGTCTTTCGGCTTTTCCGACGTTATGTCGACGGGAATGATTGAAATGATAACAGTAGTTTTCCAGCCCTATGCGGCAAAGACTTTCCTGCGAATCCCGCTGCATCTTTTCTTCGGACAGAATATCTCTACGGATGAAGTGGAAGATACGGAACTCTCTGATTTATCTCGGAGAATCGTGGATACTCCGGATAATAACCAATGCATCCGCCTGATTGAAGACTTCTTCTTCCACCGTTTGGTTTCCTGTTCCGAATACAATCTGAAAAGACTTTCTACGGTTTTGAGTGAAATAAACCTCCATCCACAGGTCAGCATATTAGAGCTTTCTGATGTAGCCTGCCTCAGTTCCAAGCAGTTTGGCCGTATATTTGCTGATTATATAGGTACTACTCCTAAAGAATTCCTTCGTATTGTGCGCATGCAGCGTGCTCTTTATACTTTGCAACAAGATCCGACGTTACCTTTTGCCCAGGTAGCTTATGAGTGTGGCTTTTCCGACCAATCTCACATGATTAAGGAGTTTAAACTCTTCTCCGGCTATACCCCTGCCGAATACCTATCTGTCTGTGCTCCTGTCTCCGATTATTTTTCCACTCTTTAAAGATGTCTGTTTTCTTCTATTGAGGGTTACCGGCTTGCCCTATTTTTGCATTGTCTTTGCAAAGGCATAGTAATAACCATAAAAAGAAAACAAAATGAAAAAACTAATTGCATTTTTTGAGATTCCTGCTTGAAACTTCCGACTTGCGAATGTGAGGAAGAGAATATGGCATTTTTCACTGAAGGGGATGAATTTGTCGGAGCAGTTTCTTATGCTTCTGATTTCCTTCCTTCTGAAAAAGGGGTGCTCATTCATTTCAATGTAGATGAGATTGAGCCTACTCTTGAAACAATTTTGAAAAAAGGCGGGAAAGTCGTTATTCCCAGAACAAAGATTGAGGCAGAAGGTAGGGGATATTTCGCTGTCTTTGTTGATACGGAGGGAAATCGCGTCGGTATTTATGCAGATAAATAATCAGCATTTCTGATTTTTCTGTTTACATTTGCAGCACACTTTTAAATTGTACAAATATGATTAGACTGAATGTTTTTATTCAAGTAAGTGAAAGTAACCGTGCTGCGGTGTTGGAAGCTGCAAAAGAGTTGGTGGCATCTTCTTTGAAAGATAAAGGTTGTATTGCCTATGATGTTTTCGAAAGCGCTACCCGTAATGATGTCCTGATGATTTGCGAAACCTGGGAAGATGCGGAATCGCTGTCTATTCATGAGAAAGCGGGGCATTTTGTTACATTGGTTCCCAAAATACAGGGACTGGCTTCCATGAAGTTGGAGAAGTTTGACTTCTGACATAAGTAGAGAAGGTATGTCAAAATGAAGTTTAGAACACAAATTACGCAAATTGCACAAATAATATAAGATTCATGTTGTTGAAAATCAATGATTAATGAACTACTTATTTGCGTGATTCGCGTAATTTACGTTCACTTTTCCTATTTTGGCACACCTTTTTGTCTTGTCATATTATTCACCTGAATGACAGAGCATAATTGGTGGTAATCGACTTTATCTATGAATTTCAGTTATAAGCAAATTTGGCTAATAGCGTATCCTATTCTTATCAGTTTACTGATGGAGCACATGATAAATGTTACGGATACAGCTTTTTTAGGTCACGTAGGTGAAGTGGAGTTGGGAGCATCCGCGTTGGCGGGAGTGTTGTATATGGCTATTTATATGCTCGGTTTTGGATTCAGCATCGGTGTTCAAATTCTGATTGCGCGTAAAAATGGCGAGCGGAAGTATGGCGAAATAGGTGGAATATTCATGCAAGGTGCCTTTTTCTTGTTGGCATTGGCAGCCGTCATGTTTTTCTTGTGTGACTCTATTACAACACATATTCTCAGCCGTCTGATATCTTCCGATCAGGTTTATGCCGCTGCTTCTTCTTATTTGGAGTGGAGGAGGTACGGGCTTTTCTTTTCCTTTATTGCAATTCTGTTCCGGGCTTTCTACATTGGCATCACTGAGACGCGCACTCTTACGCTTAACTCTATAGTAATGGTGCTCAGTAATATTGTTTTCAATTATATTTTGATATTTGGAAAATTCGGTTTCCCGGCTTTGGGTATTGCAGGTGCGGCAATAGGTTCTTCACTGGCAGAGTTGGTATCGTTACTGTTTTATGTGGCATACACCAGGCTGAAAGTGGATAAGAAAAAATATGCTTTATTTCAACAGTTTAGTTTCAAACTGTCCGAATTTAAACGCATTTGGAATATCTCATGTTGGACCATGCTTCAGTCCATATTGTTTCCTTCACAATGGTTCTTGTTTTTCATTGCTATCGAACATTTGGGAGAGCGTCCTTTGGCGATAGCCAATATCATGAGGAGTATCAATACTTGCTTCTTTATGGCTATTTTTGCTTTTTCCGATACTACCAGTTCTATGGTAAGTAATCTATTAGGGAGTGGAAAAGAGAAGAGCGAAATCTGGCTTGCCTGTAAACGTGCCATACGATTAACTTATATGATAGGTATACCGTTCCTATTGCTGTCCGCTTTGTTCCCTACCGTGTTATTGCAGATATATACCAATAGTCAGGAGTTGGTACAGGCAGCATTACCTACTATGTACATCATGTTATTAGGATATCTCCTTTCAGCTCCTGGACTGGTGCTGTTTAATGCTGTTTCCGGCACAGGAAATACAAGCCGGTCTATGAAAATCATGTTGATAACCATTTCCATCTATGTTGTTTATGTGGTTGTTATGGTTATGTACCTGCAAGTGGATGTCGCTATAGCGTGGACAAGTGAATATATTTACGGGGGTATGTTGCTGTTGCTTTCCTATCTGTATCTGAAAAGCGGGAATTGGAATAAACGCATTTAATTACGATCCTGGTATAAGAATCTCTTAATTTTCTTGCGGGTGAGGAGGAGGTTGGGAGGCTTCTATTTTATTTCATTCTATCTTTTCTCCTGTTTGCAATAAATACAATAATCGTAGTGTACAGTTCTTGGCTTATTACATTCAGGACAGGCATATTTTTTATTCTGATTTGCTTAGAAAGCTTTTTCTCCATTGTTTTGAATATAATGGAGATTATCAAGCATGCTCATTCCATATCTCATTCTGTATTAATTTTCATCTTTTATTCCCAAAGTACTGCGATATTCCTGTTGTTTCTTTTTAGGTAATTTCTTGATTACCTCTTCTATTGAATGATTGATTAATTCCTTTATAAGGCTATCCGGCACATCACTTTCCAGATATATGGTAATCCAGTGTTTCTTGTCGGAAAACGGGCCGAATGCAATGCCATTATATAGCTCCATCAGTTCTGTCGACTTGGTGGAGTCACATTTTGTGTCTGCCCAAAATCGTCCATCTTTAGGATTTAATGGAGCAAAAGTGAACATCTTGTCCATGATTTTATAGACAAGGGTATTTTCGCCAAAGGGGAAACTTTCTGTTGCTCCTTTGATGCTTAAACAATATTCCCGATATTCTTCAATATTCATGGCTTTACTCTTTTTGCATTGTTTCCTTCCTCAATCAGGCTTCAAAAATACGATTTCTTTTCATGAAGCATACAAAAATTCCATTAAAAGAACGGATTACCCAAAATGCACGCTGCATGAGTTAAAATATCAGCATTAATATATGGGTGGTGTTGGATATATAGATGCTGCGCGTCCGATGTATAGATACAACATGTCCGATAAATTGATCTAATTGTCTGGAAGGGGTGAACTCAAAAAGCTCAATTATACAAAAGAGTTTTTTGCCAGCACTCCTGCACAGGTGTACCTCAAACCCTTTATTGATCGGCATTTGAAGGTGTGCTGGCAACCTGAAAATTAGTGCTGGTAAACTGTTTGCCAGCACTAATTTTGCAGTGAATGTTTACAATGTTTCCATCTATCTGATTGATTTATAGTGAGTAGCCCGATAATTACCGAATTGAGCTTTTCTACACGAATCTATGCGAAAAATGTGCTGTTTTAACTCTTTTTTACTCTAAATGCGGATAATTTCCCGTAGACTTCGCAAAGATCTCCGCGCACACTGTCTTCTGTTTCAGCAGGTGACACCGACTGTTTCAATAGGGGAAACATTTGGTGTCAACGTGCGGAGTGTCAGATATGTGCCAGTCTGATTATTGTTTTACTCGTTGGCGGAGTTAGCTCCTTGCGTGTAGGAATGAAGTAAATGATAAGTAATACTATCTCAATTAGCTTCGCTGACATATTCTCTGATTTTTTTCATTTAGCCCATAACCTTTACAAGAAAGAAATTAATTCCGCCAACGGGTATTGTTTTATATAAAACCGCCTTATCCCTTTTCTTATCTCGATAAAAAACTGTAACTTTGCCCTCCGATTTTTGCCCTCCGATTTTAATAGTAATTGAAACAATTATGGCAGCAAAACCCAGTATTCCTAAAGGAACCCGTGACTTTTCGCCGGTAGAAATGGCGAAGCGTAACTATATATTCAATACCATTCGCGATGTATATCATCTCTATGGTTTCCAACAGATTGAAACGCCTGCAATGGAAATGCTTTCCACACTGATGGGAAAATATGGTGAAGAAGGTGATAAACTTCTGTTTAAAATACAGAACTCAGGTGATTATTTTTCCGGACTAACCGATGAGGAATTGCTGAGCCGTAATGCAGCCAAACTCGCAAGTAAATTCTGTGAAAAAGGTTTGCGTTATGATCTCACAGTGCCATTTGCCCGCTACGTGGTGATGCACCGTGATGAAATAACTTTCCCTTTCAAACGCTATCAGATACAACCTGTGTGGCGTGCAGATCGTCCGCAAAAAGGCCGTTATCGTGAGTTCTATCAATGTGATGCTGACGTGGTAGGTAGTGATTCTTTACTGAACGAGGTGGAGTTAATGCAGATTGTCGATACTGTATTTACTCGCTTTGGTATCCGTGTTTGCATCAAGATCAATAACCGTAAGATTTTGACGGGCATTGCGGAGATTATCGGTGAGGCAGATAAGATCGTGGATATCACTGTGGCTATTGATAAACTAGATAAAATCGGTCTGGACAATGTGAATGCCGAGTTGAAAGAAAAAGGTATCAGCGATGAGGCTATTGCCAAATTACAACCTATCATTCTACTGAGCGGCACCAACGAGGAGAAACTGGCTACCCTGAAAGAAGTACTTGCCGGAAGTGAAATTGGTCAAAAGGGAGTGGAAGAAAGCGAATTTATCCTGAAAACTCTATCGGCTTTCGGTCTGAAGAATGAATTGGAACTTGATTTGACACTTGCCCGTGGGTTGAATTACTATACCGGTGCCATTTTTGAAGTAAAAGCATTGGATGTACAAATCGGTAGTATTACAGGCGGTGGTCGCTATGATAATCTTACCGGTGTATTCGGTATGGCAGGAGTTTCCGGTGTAGGCATCTCCTTTGGTGCGGACCGTATCTTTGATGTGCTGAACCAGCTTGATCTTTATCCGAAGGAAGCTGTAAACAGTACGCAACTTCTATTTATCAACTTTGGTGAGAAAGAAGCTGCTTTTTCCTTGAATGTACTTGCCCAAGTACGTGCAGAAGGTATTCGTGCGGAAATCTTCCCGGATTCATCTAAAATGAAGAAACAGATGGGCTATGCTAATGCCAAAAATATTCCGTTTGTAGCTCTTGTAGGAGAGAATGAAATGAACGAGAATAAGGTGACACTCAAGAATATGGAGACTGGTGAACAGACCCTGGTTTCGGCCGAAGAATTGATACAAACTTTAAAGAAATAAAAACTTCATAAAAGAGTAAGCTCTTTGTAATCCATCTTGGTTATCTTTGTAGTACTAACCTAACAAAGATAACTATTATGGATGTTTTAGAACCAAAGTATTACGCAGCCATCGGTATGGTGATGACGTTAATAGCCGTAATATTCCTATTCTTGATGGGGAGTGCTTTAGTACATTCTACCAAGAGCTTCTGGCAGGGATATTCGACTGAATTGAGTTGTGATACAGACTTGGATATTGACTAAACTTTCTTAGTTTTGTTATTTATCAGTCGTCAATAGCTTGTTGATAAGAACTTAACTCCCTGTTGACAAGAAGTTAACTTCTTGTATGCAAAGTCTTAACTTCTTGTATGGGGGATTTTGGGGTAAAAAGAATAGGATTGGTATGCCTTAAACCGGCTATTTACAGTTGTTCTTTTGCCCAGGCAATCATTAATTCGTTGCGATCTGAAAGCCAAGCCAGTTGATAAAGTTGGCGAACTACATTCAACCATGACTGGTTACGGTGTTCATCATTATCTCCCACATCTGTTTTACCTCCATTTTTGTAATATTGAGTACGGTTTGTACTGCAAATGCGGGCATATCTGCCGGTGTTTGGTTTTAAGTCGGCATTTGTCATATGCAGGTAAAACTCCAGTTGCTCATCGGTGCAATGCTTATCTGTCGGCATTTTAGTACTATCTGCTACATATACAGTTACTCCGTCTTTGAAAATATATGGTTCATAGAAGTTTTTGGTATACATATCCTCGTATACTACTCCTTGTACAGGGAATTGTGCCCCTGATTGCCGTTTGATAAATTCTGCGAGTTTATACAGGTATGTGGTATCTGTACTTTGCTTAACTTCCCAGCAAGTGGTGGCAATCCATGTGGCAAGTTGTTCTGCACTTGGGTTCAGCAAGTATACCAGTCCGCGCTTGGCTACTCCTTTTTTTATATCTTTCCCGGTGTAATATTCATAGAGTTTCACCGGGTACCCTTCCCAACCGGGGATATCTGTATGTTCGCTTAGTAGTTTCTGGGTCATGTATGCTGATGCAAGCACTGTGCGGCAACGTTCTACCAACAATGGGAAACCGTCTTTTAAGAATGCTTTAGGCAGAGAGTTAAGGGTTGTTTCAGTAGGGCACTAATGCAGACTTTAGTTCATCCCATATATTCTGGTATAAATCGCTATTCTGACTGACACCTTTGTCATCGTAGTAATAGACATGACCGGATTCGCTGCCTCCCCAGTGCTTTTCTTCGCAACGAATATTTAAAGTTATCTGCGATAAATTCTCATTAATAGGCCTGATGACAAAATTCAAAGTTCTCCGTTCATTTGGTTTGAATACTTTTTTTATTTCAACAGGTTTCTGGGCTTGTATGAAACCTGCTTGCTTGTCCAGCGATAGAATGAAATATTCATTATTCTGTACGAAGTCAATCAGTTTGTCAAAAAGAATATTCTGGTCAGCGTTTACATAAATGGCCTTAACTGGTTTTGTAGTTTCTTGTGCAATAGCAGTTAAGCAGATACAGGAGAATAACAACAGTCCGAGGAAACTTTTATTTTTCATATTAATATTGTTTTAGGTTTACCTTACTATGGTGATTCTCACAAATGTAGTAATTTAAGTCTGAATATAGAAAAATATACTACTTTAATTTACAAGTTTGTGTTATTTCCGCTTCACTATTCCCACATATACTAATAGAATTATATTCATCATCAGTGCATAAATTATAGCCGGTATGGCAATTATGTCATTATTGAAAATAAACGGGCTACTTGCAATAGCAATACTTTGGGCTGCATTTTGCATGCCTATTTCAATGATAAGCGTACGCTGTTCTTTCCTGTTCAATTTCATTAACTGGGAGATTAAATATCCTCCACCCATAGCCAATAATATCATTAGTGTGATGCACAGACCTAATCGGCCGATCTGTGCAGCTATCGTTTCATGATGTTGTATGAAGAAAACAGTAGCTAATAAAATCAAAGCAGGGAAGGCAACCTTGGATAATACTTTGTGTATCCGTTCGGCTGCTTTAGGGCAAAAGTGTTTGGTTAAAACGCCTATTGCGATAGGGAGCAACATGAGCAGTAGATTCTGGATAATGAGGCTGCCGACAGGTAGGTGTATTGTTATTCCACTATTGTCTCCTGCAATTTGCGTAGCAAACTCCATAATGACAGGAATAGTAAACAAAGTAATAATACTGCTGAGTGCAGTCAGTGATACGGAAAGTGCGACATCACCTTTAGCTATCATAGAGAATATATTGGAAGAACTCCCACCCGGAGAACAAGCAATAAGTACCAGGCCGATAAAGAACAGAGGTTCCAAATGAAACAGATAACCCAATGCAAAAGCCAATATTGGTAAAAGGATTATCTGTCCTATCAATCCTGCAAAAACAGGATAGGGACGTTGACGAAATAATTTAAAATCTTTAATTTCAAGTGTTAGTCCCAACTCAAACATTAATAATGTGAGAATAGGTAAAACAATCCAGACTGCATTCATGTTCTAAAAACGTTTTTTGAGAGTGCAAAGATAATGCAAATAGAAAGCATAACTTTCATGCTTGCATAGAAAAGTTATGCTGAGATGCCGTTTATCTTCTCTAAAAATAATGGTATATTGTCTTATTCTTTGCCAAATTGGCAGTTTAATACTGACAGAAATTTCGCTTTACTGTTTGGCACGATTTTCGCAATTTGTTCTGCGTCTCACTAAAATGAGACAAGACATTACTATAATAAATGTATAACATATAAAAAACAAAAGAACTATGAACATTAAACCATTAGCAGACCAGAAGAGAAAACAATTGGCGGTATCATTATTCCGGATACAGCAAAAGAAAAACCTTTGAAAGGTGAAGTTGTGGCAGTTGGTCACGGTACGAAAGATGAAGAGATGGTATTGAAGGTGAGCGACACTGTTTTGTATGGCAAGTATGCTGGTACCGAACTGGAAGTTGAAGGCACTAAATATCTGATTATGCGTCAAAGTGACGTACTCGCTGTGTTAGGTTAATATAATAATTATAAAATATTTAAATTGTAAATATCATTATGGCAAAAGAAATATTATTCAATATCGATGCCCGCGACCAATTGAAAAAAGGTATCGATACACTGGCAAATGCAGTGAAAGTAACTCTCGGCCCTAAAGGTCGTAATGTGATTATCGAAAAGAAATTCGGTGCTCCTCACATCACGAAAGACGGTGTAACTGTAGCTAAAGAAGTGGAACTGTCTGACGCATACCAGAATACGGGTGCACAGTTGGTGAAAGAAGTAGCTTCCAAGACTGGTGACGATGCCGGTGACGGTACTACTACTGCTACTGTATTGGCACAGGCTATTGTTGCTGAAGGCTTGAAGAACGTAACTGCCGGTGCAAGCCCTATGGATATCAAACGTGGTATTGACAAGGCTGTTGCCAAAGTGGTAGAATCAATTAATTCACAAGCTGAAAAAGTAATTAAGTCACAAGCTGAAAAAGTAGGTGACAACTACGATAAGATTGAACAGGTTGCTTCTGTATCTGCAAACAATGATCCGGTTATCGGTAAGTTGATCGCTGATGCTATGCGTAAGGTTTCTAAAGACGGTGTAATTACTATCGAAGAAGCTAAGGGTACCGATACTACTATTGGTGTGGTAGAAGGTATGCAGTTCGATCGTGGTTATCTTTCCGCTTACTTCGTTACTAATACGGAGAAGATGGAGTGCGAAATGGAAAAACCATACATCCTGATCTACGACAAGAAGATTTCTAACCTGAAAGATTTCTTGCCTATCCTGGAACCGGCTGTACAAACCGGACGTCCTCTGTTGGTAATCGCAGAAGATGTGGACAGTGAAGCTTTGACTACGTTGGTTGTAAACCGTCTGCGTTCTCAGTTGAAGATTTGTGCTGTGAAAGCTCCGGGATTCGGTGACCGTCGTAAAGAAATGCTGGAAGATATCGCCGTATTGACTGGTGGTGTAGTGATCAGCGAGGAAAAGGGTCTGAAGCTGGAACAAGCTACCATCGAAATGTTGGGTACTGCTGATAGGATCACAGTTTCTAAAGATAACACTACCATCGTAAACGGTGCCGGTGACAAACAAAATATCAAGGAACGTTGTGAACAAATCAAAGCTCAGATTGCTGCTACTAAATCTGATTATGACAAAGAAAAATTGCAAGAACGTCTGGCTAAATTGTCTGGTGGTGTTGCTGTTCTTTACGTAGGTGCTGCTTCTGAAGTTGAAATGAAGGAGAAGAAAGATCGTGTAGACGATGCTTTACGTGCAACACGTGCTGCTATTGAAGAAGGTATTGTACCAGGTGGTGGTGTAGCTTACATCCGTGCACTCGATGCATTGGAAGGTTTCAAAGGTGATAACATCGATGAGACTACAGGTGTTGACATTATCAAGCGTGCTATTGAAGAGCCGTTGCGCCAGATCGTAGCCAATGCAGGTAAAGAAGGTGCTGTAGTTGTACAGAAAGTACGCGAAGGTAAAGGTGACTTCGGTTACAATGCCCGTACTGATGTATATGAAAATCTGCATGCTGCCGGTGTCGTTGATCCTGCAAAAGTAGCTCGCGTAGCTTTGGAAAACGCTGCCTCTATTGCAGGTATGTTCCTGACTACTGAATGTGTAATTGTTGAGAAGAAAGAAGACAAACCTGAAATGCCAATGGGGGCTCCCGGCATGGGCGGTATGGGTGGCATGATGTAATACCCGTTTTTCCCTGAATTCATAATTATAATAAATGACCACAGCATCTCTCTGAAGGGGCTGTGGTCTTTTTTTCTCTTTTTTGGCCTGTTTCTTCTTATATTACCTGTATATTATTACGAAACTGTTACAATTTTGATTAAAAAGAATATCTTTTGTTCGTTTTTTATGTTTTATAAATAAAAAGTGATACCTTTAGGCTGATAATAGGATAACCTAAACAAATCACCAATCAATTATTTAACCTTTTTAATGACGAAAAGAGATGAACAAAAGCGACATCGGCCTGAACGCAGGCAAAATTTGGAGGTTGCTTAGCAATTATGCCAAGTGGGACTATGGGACTTTGAAGAGAAAGTCCGGGCTGAAGGACAAAGAACTGGGAGCGGCCCTGGGATGGTTAGCTTGTGAAGACAAGATCGTATTGCACCAGGAGGACGGAGAGCTCTACATTTTTTTGGGCGTGAATGTTTATATCGGGTAAGAACGAAAAAACCGATTGAAAACCTAAACGAAAGCGTGGATTGTAAAATCCACGCTTCTTTTTTTCTACTAACGAATTATTTCGTTCCTTTGCATATTTTTTAGAGCTAAAGGATTATTTATACGCTATAACTATTTATCGATAAAATCAATATAATTATGAGAAGTTTTGCTTCAGACAACAATTCCGGTGTACATCCATTGGTGATGGAGGCGCTGAACCGGGCAAACCAAAATCACGCAGTTGGCTATGGTGACGATCCTTGGACTAAGGAAGCCGTTCGCAAAATTAAAGAGACATTTTCGCCTGATTGTGAGCCACTGTTTGTCTTCAATGGAACAGGAAGTAATGCGGTAGCTTTGCAGTTGGCTACCCGCCCTTATAATTTAATTCTTTGTGCGGAGACTGCACATATTTACGTAGATGAATGTGGGGCACCTGCCCGTATGACGGGATGCCAGATACGTCCTATTGCAACGCCGGATGGTAAACTGACGCCGGAGTTGATACGTCCTTATCTGAAGAACTTCGGGGAACAGCATCATTCTCAACCGGGTGCTGTTTATATTTCTCAATGTTCGGAATTAGGTACTGTCTATACTTCGGAAGAATTGAAAGCGCTGACTACCTTGGCGCATGAATATGGTATGTATGTGCACATGGATGGGGCACGTTTAGCGAATGCTTGTGTTGCGTTGAATCTCAGCTTCAAGGAACTGACAGTGGATTGTGGCATTGATATTCTTAGTTTCGGTGGAACGAAGAATGGATTGATGTTAGGTGAAAGTGTAATAATCTTCAATCCGGACCTGAAAAAGGAAGCGCTCTATGTACGGAAACAGTCGGCTCAGTTAGCTTCTAAATTACGTTACCTTTCTTGTCAGTTTACAGCGTATCTTACGGATGATTTGTGGAAAAAGAATGCTGCACATGCCAATGCGATGGCACGTAAACTATATGAAGGGTTGCAAACATTGCCGGATGTACAATTCACACAAAAGATGGAGAGTAATCAGTTGTTCCTGACTATGCCTCGTCCGGTTATTGATAGATTGATGAAGTCTTACTTCTTTTATTTCTGGAATGAAGCTGAAAATGAAATTCGTTTTGTGACCTCTTTTGATACGACAGAAGAAGATATTCAGTCTTTGTTGCAGGCAGTGAAGGATAGTTTCTGATTCTTCGTTATTACGCATTTATTTAAATCTGACAATAGAAAAAGCTCCGGACCTTCGCAGGTATGGAGCTTTGGTTTGCAACTTTTTCCCTTGGGGGTGGGAAAAAGTCTACTGAAAACAAACCGATTGAATATTACCTTAAATACCTTTGCATGATAACCTTTAACTAACCTTTTTATAATAACTATGGGTATGAACTATATTCCTGTTGCTTCAAGGACGGGTACGAAAGTATAACCTTTCCGTTTCAGCGTTTTAATCATTTTGTCCAGATAACCATTGTAGAACTTATCTGTACGGCGGTCGTCGGTACCGAAGTGTATCAACATCAGGTGCCCGTTTAATCCTTCTTTTTTCTCTACCTCCATGATTTTGTCATAGATGAACTTACTGCTACGGTATTTGGCACCCATGTCCGGAGTAGTATAGTCCGCATTGCTCATCGTACCGGGTGTATAGTTGATAAGTTGTATACCCATATTCTTTGCCCATGCGGCAATTTCTTTATTATAATATTCGTAGGGCGGAATATATACCGGAGCATCTTTGTATTCGATACCTGCTTTGCGCATAACTTCGTAACTCTTCAGCATATCCAGCTCAAATTGCTCGCGTGTCACCAATAATGAATCACGGTTTTCCCATGGCATATACAATAAGTGCCCATAGCTGTGGCTACCTACCAGATGGCCTTCTGCACGCAGTCGTTTTACTACATCGGGATAAAGCTCATAAAATTCGCCGGTGAAGAAGAAACCGCCTTTGATGCCATGTTTCTTCAGTGTGCTGATAATAGCATCAGCACCGTCTGCTTTATCGGCGGCAGTAAAGACAAGCGTTATTTGTTTCTTTGATGGATCAGTGCGGATGATACCGTCATTTACATATACATTCTTATCACTCTGAATGTCCGCCTGCTTCATACCTTCTTTCTGCATGGCGGAGAGATAATAAGTGAGACAAGCTGTTCCGTCCATGGTCGGTTCGTTCGTGGAGTAGTCATGAATGGCATCATGATATACCATCAGGTCAGGCTGGAAACGTTCATAATCCTGTCCGGGAGTACCGGGAATACCTGTCATGTTTACTCCGCGGAGGCTTTCGAAAATAGTGCGGTATACAGGGCCGTCTACGAGACCGCCTGTAGTATTTCCTACACCTGCGTTGAGTAATGAAGAGTGCGGTTGAGAAGGGTAATCTCCATATAGAGGGAGTTCTACAATCATGCTGGTTCCCCAGGGATTGCAACCGAACAACCAGTCAAGCATGCCGGCTTCCATTTCTTTATAAGTTTCGTCACCTGTTGCTTCACGATACAGACGGCATTGTGTCAGCATGGCAGTTGTCAGGTTATTGGAGCACCAGGTGTAAGGAATGCCGTGCATGAAAGGACTTTCAACGGCTTTCTCGTAGGTGCGTGCTATGCCGGCATGCATATTCCGGATAAATTCTTTGCTAAGGCGTTCGTTATGTACTTTTGCCAAATGATAATGTCCCATATTCATGAATGGATACCATTGGTAGTGGCGGGCACTGTCAGCCCCCATCCATGGAGTAACAGGTTCGCGACGTCCGTATTCAACGGCTTGCTCCAGGTATTTAAAATCTCCGGTACTTTTGAAAAGTTCCATAGCGCCCAGTTCCATATCGTCTACCCAGTTGTCTTCTTCATAAATATAAGGAGACTTGACGGAGGCTGTCTGACAAGCACCCGGTTTCTTTACACCTTCCTGATAAGCTGCGTCCGCTTTTGCACCAATCTCCGCTGCAAATTCCGGATAGAAGTCTTTTAATAGGCGGGCACCAAGAGCGAAACAGGAAGCAAACTTTCCTGCTGTGCTTGCCACGCCTGTGGTAGCATTCATAAATTGACCGCGTACCTGAGGTTCGCCACTACAAAAGTAAACGGGGCGTCCTTTACCCGGACCGTAACCATAATCTACCTCATCTTTATTGGGCAGGCGCATACCGGCATGGTCGCGGTCGTCGGCAATCTGATTATATAGTTCACCGGGAGCAGGGTTCATACGATTCAGCCAGTCCAGTCCCCATTTGATTTCGTCCACAATGTCGGGAATGCCGTTAGCGCCGGGGAGCCCGGCAGCATCATAGAAATCACCGAATGAGTTTGGATTTTCCTGATAGGCAAACATCATCTGATAAATGGCATTGGCGGAAGTTGTGGTATATTGCAAATAATCAGTTGCATCGTGCCAACCGCCTCGAACATCAATGCGTTGTCCTGTTTTGGTGGGATGGTACAGGATGTAGCCGTCGTGCACATGGCAACTGTCTTTCAAAAAGGGATTATAGCCGCAACGTTGCTGACGCATGTAGTTCAGCAAGAAGTCAGCAGTCCCATTGTACACATGATTATTGATGGGAAAACGAGGTGAGACCGCTTTTCCCGCTTTCAGATAATAAGTTCCTGGCTGGTTAAAATCACTGAAGTCCAGACGATAGGTACTCTTCATGAGTCCCATTTTTCCGGTTGCTTTGGTCGAATTGAAAGTTCGGACGGTTTGTCCCGTGAAGGCGTCTATCAGTGCATACTCTTGTATGTCAGCTGGTTCTTCACTCATAAATACTGCCACTTTTACAGATTGTGGCAAGTAGCCAAGTTGGTTAATACGTATCCATGAATCCGCTTTTACTTGCAGAACGATGAAAGTGAGTGCTACCGTAAGTAGCCAATGGTTACTTTTCATAATAAGTCAATATATTAAGGTTGGGGGAAAATTGTTTTCTGTGACTGCATTACTCACATACAAATAAAGCGTTTTCTATTTATTTTAGGAAGTTTTAGTATGAATAATTAATTGATGTTATGTGTCGTTTACATTATTTTGAAAATTGGGTAGCATAGGTAAAAGCTTTTACTACTGGTTAATATGTTGATTATCTTTATATTATTGTTTTTAATACTTCTTTTTAATTTTCGTTTACGTATTTTAGTGTTCAAAACACCTGATTGGTGCGTTATTTGTGATAGGGTATATAAGAATAACAAAATTAATAGACTATGGCTTATATAGATTATTATCAAGTCCTTGGGGTGGACAAGACGGCAAGTCAGAATGATATAAAAAAGGCGTTCCGTAAGTTGGCACGTAAATATCATCCTGATCTGAATCCGAACGATTCTTCTGCCAAGGATAAATTTCAGGCGATTAATGAAGCAAACGAAGTGCTAAGTGACCCTGAGAAACGTAAGAAGTACGATGAGTACGGTGAACATTGGAAGCATGCCGATGAATTTGAAGCACAGAAGCGTGCCCGTCAGGAAGCAGGCGCAGGTGGCTTTGGTGGTTTTGGTAGCGGTTCGGGTGCAGGCTATGGTACGGATGGTAACGGATCTTATTGGTATTCGTCCGATGGCCAGGAATTTTCCGGGCATGGTGGTGGCTTCTCCGATTTCTTTGAATCTATGTTCGGAAACCGGGGACGTGGTAGTTCTAATGCAGGTTTTCGTGGTCAGGATTACCATGCAGATTTGAATCTGTCACTTCGTGATGCAGCCCAGACTCATAAACAAGTGTTGACTGTAAACGGGAAGAATGTACGTATTACCATTCCTGCCGGCGTGGCAAACGGGCAAGTCATTAAATTGAAAGGTTACGGTGGCGAAGGTGTGAATGGTGGACCTGCCGGAGACTTGTACATAACGTTTGTGATTGCGGATGATCCGGTATTCAAA
>ERZ780014.198-NODE-198-length-30909-cov-6.2154_pt1 | contig 30909 bp, 24 predicted proteins | sample MGYA00511929_ERZ780014 | MGnify/ENA primary metagenome ERZ780014 (study PRJEB29588, sample SAMEA2155132) | human gut metagenome | biome: human gut; feature: human-associated habitat; material: faeces | place: Denmark | collected 2008/2010 ...
GCCACCGACCTCGTAAGAGGGCGGCGTTGGTGATGTGGTGTGGCTGATTCAAGCCCCAGCTTGAAATCAGACATGCCACAGCACTAACGACAAGTGCGAAGCACTGGCATCGACAAAAGGATGTTTTTTATGTTTTTTGTTTCTGTGCCACCCACAAATTGCGTGGCGAATGGCGGCGGTGTTGGTGATTTCGCTTTTTTTCAGTAAATTTGTGAAGACTATTATTCACATTACATATAACTCACATGCTCTCTGACATCGAAATCGCAAGAAGTACACAACTTCGCAAAATCAGTAGTGTGGCTCAAGACTTGGCCATAAGTGAAGAACAATTAGAGCACTACGGTCAATACATGGCTAAGGTGCCCTCCACTATCGCCGACGAATCAAAATTCAAGGGTCATCATTTGGTGCTGGTCACCGCCATCAGCCCAACAAAAGCAGGCAATGGCAAAACCACCGTTTCGGTGGGACTCGCACTCGGATTAAACAAGATTGGTAAACAGGCTGTGGTGGCTCTGCGCGAGCCTTCGCTCGGTCCGTGCTTCGGCATGAAGGGCGGCGCAGCAGGTGGCGGCTACTCGCAAGTGCTGCCTATGGAAAAAATCAATCTGCACTTCACTGGCGACTTCCACGCCATCACAAGCGCACACAACATGATTGCCGCGCTGCTCGACAATTACATCTATCAGCACGCCACCGAGGGATTTGTGTTGAAGCAAAAACTTTGGAAACGCGTGCTCGACGTCAACGACCGTGCGCTCCGCGAGGTGATTGCCGGCGTGGGTGCCTCAACCAACGGTCCGCTCTCACAATCGGGTTTCGACATCACCCCTGCATCTGAAATTATGGCTATCATGTGTTTGGCTACGAGCATCGAGGATTTGCAACGACGCATCGAAAACATTCTGCTTGGCTTCACTGCCGACGACAAGCCTTTCTATGTGAAAGACATGGGCGTGGCTGGTGCTATCACGGTGCTGCTGAAAGATGCCTTCAACCCCAACCTGGTGCAAACCACCGAAGGCACTCCTGCCTTTGTGCACTGCGGTCCGTTTGCCAACATTGCCCACGGCTGCAATTCCGTAATCGCCACCAAAACGGCTCTCACCCTCAGCGAATTTGTGGTGACAGAGGCTGGCTTCGGCGCCGACCTCGGTGCGGAGAAATTCTACAATATCAAATGCCGCAAAACTGGTCTCACTCCATCTGCCACCGTGCTTGTGGTCACCGCCCAAGCGCTGAAAATGCACGGCGGCGTGCCATACGAGGAAATCAAGCAACCCAACCTTGAGGGCATGAAACGAGGATTCTGGAACCTCGACAAACATGTGAAAAATATCCAGTCGTTCGGTCAGACTGTGGTGATTGCGTTCAACAAATTCGTTGGCGACACCGATGAGGAAATTGAGGCATTGCGCTACCATTGCGAACAGGAACTCGGCGTTGGTTTCGCCGTGAACCTCGCATTCACCGATGGTGGCGAAGGTGCCAAGGAATTAGCTACTTTGGTGGCTGATACCGTGGTCAACAAGCCTTCAAAGCCTCTCCAATTCACCTACGCCGACACCGACAGCATCGAGAGCAAGGTGGAAGCCGTGGCTATCGGCACCTATGGAGCAGGCAGCGTGACATTCTCTGCCGCCGCAAAGAAAGCCATCAAGCGCATCAGCGAATTGGGCATCAGCCACTTCCCCATCTGCATCGCTAAAACGCAATACAGTTTCTCTACCGATGCCAAAGCCTACGGCCCTACAGAGGGCTACGCCTTTGAGGTGCGCGACATCGTAATCAACACCGGTGCTGAAATGATTGTGGTGATTGCCGGTCCTATTCTCAGAATGCCAGGTCTTCCAAAACTGCCACAAGCCATCAAAATCAAACTCGACGAAAACGGCGAAATCACCGGTCTGTCGTAATTCGAATCCACTATACTAACATAGAGAGCCGAAAGCAATCGCTTCCGGCTCTCTCTTTATATCTGGATTGAATATTCGCTAATTAAACATATCGTTCACTGCCGATTGGTCTTCGGCGGCTACTGCCGGGTCGGGGTGTGGTCCATCGCCATCTTCGCCGTTGCCATCGCCCGAATGTTCGTACACCACGCCGCCTTCATTGTCGTAAATTTTGTCTTCACACATCTTGAAGTCAGACGGCACTATGAATTTCGCATTTTCGTCGTACGGTAATTCCTTGCTATTGTACACCTTTCGCAAGAATTTACCGAAGATAGGAAGCGCGGCTGCCGCACCCTGACCTTCGCCAGTGGACTGGAAGTGGATATAGCGGTCTTCGCCACCAAACCACACACCACACACGATTTCGGGGGTGAAGCCCACCCACCATGCGTCGGCATTATAGTTGGTGGTACCTGTCTTACCACACACATCGCCCTTGAAATTGTAGGCCCCCAATCGGCGACCAGTACCACGGGTGACAACGCCACGAAGCATTTCCACCATGCGGTAACTCGATTCTGCGCTGATAGCCTGATTCAACTTCGGGAAGAATTCTGCAATCACGTTGCCACGGTTGTCGCAAATGCGACTCACCATCAAAGGCAGCGGACGCTGGCCATAGTTAGCAAAAGCAGCGTAGGCCGACACCATTTCAAGCAGCGAGATTTCGCAAGAGCCGAGTGCCAAAGTGAGCGTGGTATCGAGTTTTGAGGTAATGCCGAAGTCGTTGTGAAGCGCATCTACAAGCGCAGGCGCACCCAGTCGGAGCAAGATTTGGGGTGGAACCCAGTTGCTCGACACGGCAAGCGCATCACGCAACTGTGGATGAAGTCCGAGGCCGTGCGATCCACCCTTTGGCTGCCATTTGCCAAAGCCTCTGGTAGAGTTCTCAAAGTCGGTGCTACATGGGGTGAAACCATTCTGCATAGCCAGAGAGAACACAAACGGCTTGGCGGTAGAACCAATCTGACGCGTACCGGTCGAAACCATGTCATATTTAAAGTGCTTGAAGTCGGGACCGCCAACGTAAGCCTTCACCTTGCCGTTGCGAGGGTCCATAGCCACCATACCGCAGCGCAAGAATGTTTTCATATACATAATAGAATCGCGGGGCGACATCACTCGCACGATTTCGTGGTCAGGTGCGTTGTAGTCAAACACGCGCATTTCCACCTTTTCATCAAACGCCTTCATGATTTCGTCGTGCGTCTTGCCCTCTGCCTTCATGGCACGATAGCGCTCGGTGGAGCGGATAGCCATGTTGATGACCCTCTCCTTCGTAGCCTTCGACATTTCATCAGGATTGCGAGTGTATGGGTCGGTGAATTTGCCGCCACATTCATTCTGGAAGAAGCGTTTCTGCGCTTCCATCATGTGCTCGCTCACAGCGGCCTCAGCCATTTGCTGCATACGCGAATCCACTGTGGTGTAAATCTTCAAGCCATCGCTGTAGATGTCGTAGTTACGGCCATCTTTGCGTTTATTCTTTTTGCACCAGCCATACACAGGGTTGTTGTCCCAGTTGTATTTGTCGGCATAGTAGGCGTTGATGTTGGAGTATTTTGTGGAGTCGGGCTCGTCAGCCATCAGAATGCGGCGCAGTTCCTCACGGAAGTATGGAGCAATGCCGTCTTCGTGCGTTTCCACCTTGTGCTCGTTGAGAATGAGCGGAGTGGATTTGAGTGCCGCACAAGATTCTGAAGTGAGCATTCCAGCCTTATACATCTGGTCGAACACCACATTTCTTCTCTCTTTCACACGCTCAGGGAATCGGAATGGATTGTAGTACGACGGATTCTTGCACATACCTACCAGCGTGGCGGCCTCCTGCACATTGAGGTCTTTAGGTTTCTTGCCGAAATAAACCCACGATGCGCTACTGATGCCCACCGCATTGTTCAGGAAGTCGAATTGGTTGAAATACATCTTCACAATCTCGTCTTTGGTGTAGAAGCGCTCAATCTTGATGGCGATTGCCCATTCTATCGGCTTCTGGAGCGCGCGTTCAAACAAGCCCGACGACTCCGGAGAGTAGAGCTGCTTGGCGAGCTGCTGGGTGATGGTGCTGCCGCCGCCGGCACTGTGCTTGCCCAAAATCACACGCTTGATGATGGAGCGGAAAATAGCCCTCACGTCGATGCCAGAGTGCTGCTCAAAGCGCACGTCTTCGGTAGCCACCAAAGCATCTTTCAAGTGAGGCGACATCTGCTCGAAATCCACATACGAGCGATTGCCCTTGCTGCGGTAGAATTTGCCCATTTCCACGCCGTCGGAGGTGTAGATGGTGGTGGCGTAGCGGTCGCGTGGGTGCATCAACTCCTCCACTGGAGGCATATAGCCAATCACGCCATTGTAAATAAGCATTGAAAGAATCAGCAAAAACGCCATAAAGCAAGCCAACGACCACCACATCACTCTGATAATCGTTTTTGAATGGTTGCCTGAGAGCTTTTTGCCTTTATTACTCATATTTCCAAATCCCATTTTTTCGGAGTTATTCTATATTTTCTAATGTATTTAAAATGCAAATATACTGCTTTTCGGCGTAAAGCGCACTATAAATTCCAGCGAAAGATAAGTAAGCATAAAATTTACAATTTTTCAACCCCACTCTGCCCCATTATTCGGGAATTTTCTGTAATTTTGTTCTTTGAAATGATATGTAGGGCAATGCATAACCAATCGATGTGTCAGGCACCTTCTGCTTGGCAACCGAGACATTTCCATTTCCCAATCAATCGTTTCTGTTTTTTATTTGCAGTTTTTTAGTCAGTCGGTGGCCCATGTGGCGCGATTGACTATTTTTTTTAGCTATTACACAATCAATTACATACAATTTCGACTATGGACAAAAAAAGTTTGGTTTCAATTTCCGACCTCAGCAAAGAGGAAATTGTCGGTCTGCTTAACAAAGCCGCCGAATTTGAGAAAAACCCCAACCAGCGAATCCTGCAAGGAAAGGTGGTGGCTACGCTGTTTTTCGAACCATCGACCCGCACCCGCTTGAGCTTCGAAACAGCCGTCAACCGTCTGGGTGGACGCGTGATTGGCTTCAGCGACGCGAAGACGAGTAGCCAATCGAAGGGCGAAACGCTGAAAGACACCATCATGATGGTGAGCAACTATGCCGATGTGATTGTGATGCGCCACTACTTGGAAGGCGCAGCCCGATATGCAAGCGAAATCTCGCCAGTGCCTATCGTGAATGCCGGCGACGGTGCCAACCAGCACCCATCACAGACGATGCTCGACCTCTACAGCATCTACAAAACACAAGGCACTCTCGAAAACCAAGTGATCACCATGGTGGGCGACCTCAAATACGGTCGCACAGTGCACTCTCTGCTTGAGGCTATGCGCTTCTGGAACCCACGCTTCAACTTTGTGGCATGCGAGGAACTGAAAATGCCCGACAAATACAAGCGCTTCTGCGAGATGCACGGCATCGAATATCGCGAAACCACCGACTTCTCAGAGGAAGTGATCAATGAGTCCGACATTCTCTATATGACGCGCGTGCAAGGTGAGCGCTTCTCCGATGTGCTGGAATACGAGCGCACAAAGAGCCTCTACACGCTCCACAACGATATGCTGAAAAACAGCAAGCCAAACTTGAAAGTGCTGCACCCACTCCCCCGCATCACCGAAATCAGCCAAGATGTGGACGACAACCCTAAAGCCTACTTCTTCCAGCAGGCGAAAAACGGTCTATACGCACGCCAGGCTATCCTCTGCCGCGCATTAGGCATCGATTAATTTATCACACACTACATCAAAAACAACAACTGAAATCTCTCCAAACACTATGGTTAAAGATAAAAAAGAATTGGCAGTGGCAGCCCTCAAAAACGGCACCGTAATCGACCATATCCCCAGCGAATCGCTCTTTCAGGTGGTTGACCTGCTCGGACTGCAAAAACTGACCAGCAATGTGACTATCGGCTTCAACCTCAGCAGCTCGGAAATGGGCAAGAAGGGCATTATCAAGATTGCCGACATCGAATATCCTGAAGATATGCTCAACCGCATCGCCCTCATTGCCCCCACTGCGGTCATCAACATCATCAAAGACTACGACGTGGTGGAAAAGCGCAAGGTGTCGCTGCCCGACTCGCTCATCGACATTGTGAAGTGCCCAAATCCAAAGTGCATCAGCAACAATGAGCCAATGCGCACACGCTTCGACGTGGTGTCACACAAGCCGCTGTCGCTCCGTTGCCACTTCTGCGAGTGCGTGGCATCAGCAGCCGAAATCACGCTGAAATAAGCACAGCAAAAAGGTTTGCCATAACAAAAACATTTGCTATCTTTGTGCAAAATCAAATCGTAATAGCAAATGAAACAGAATTGGCGACCTGGCACAATGGTATATCCGCTCCCTGCGGTGCTGGTGACGTGTGGCAGTACGCCCGAAGAATACAACGTGTTTACTGCCGCATGGACAGGCACCATTTGCTCCGATCCAGCCATGTGCTACGTGTCGATTCGCCCAGAGCGTTTCAGCCATGCGATTGTGACACGCAACATGGAATTCACCATCAATCTCACCACCCGACATCTGGCTCGCGCCACCGATTGGTGCGGCGTGCGCTCCGGTCGCGACTACGACAAGTTCAAGGAAATGAACCTTACGCCACAGGCTGGCGTGAAGGTGGCGTCGCCATATTTGGAGGAAGCGCCTATGAGCATCGAGTGCAAGGTGCGTGAAATTGTGAAACTCGGCACCCACGACATGTTTATAGCCGAGGTGGTGAATGTGATAGCCGACGACAAGTATATCGACCCCGAAACTGGCGCTTTCAGCCTCGAAAAAGCCGACATCATGGCGTACTGCCACGGGCAATACTACACGCTGGGCGACCGTTTGGGCAAATTCGGCTGGAGTGTGCAGAAAAAGAAAAAAAGTATTAATCCCAATACATAACAAATTACACAATTAAGACTATGTACCAAGACAACGAAATCTTCAACATTATCGAGAAGGAAAATCAGCGCCAGCACAAAGGTATGGAACTGATTGCAAGTGAAAACTTCGTTAGCCCTCAAGTGATGAAAGCTATGGGCAGTTGCCTCACCAACAAGTATGCCGAAGGCTATCCTGGCCATCGCTATTACGGCGGTTGCCAATGCGTTGACGAGAGCGAAAACATTGCTATCGAGCGCATCAAAAAACTGTTCGGTGCTGAATATGCCAATGTGCAGCCTCACTCTGGCGCTCAGGCCAATATGGCAGTGTTCTTGGCTTGCCTGAAACCTGGCGACAAGTTTATGGGCCTCAACCTCGCAATGGGCGGACACCTCTCTCATGGTAGCCCAGTGAATTTCTCTGGTATGATGTTCCACGACTGCGAATATGATGTGAGAGAAAGCGACGGTCTCGTTGACTATGATATGATGGAAGAAGTGGCTCTGCGCGAACAGCCAAAACTCATCATCGGTGGTGCCAGCGCATATAGCCGCGACTGGGATTACGCCCGTATGCGTGCCATCGCCGACAAGGTGGGAGCATTGCTGATGATCGACATGGCTCACCCAGCAGGTCTGATTGCTGCCGGATTGCTCAACAATCCTTTGGAATATGCCCACATCGTTACTTCTACCACCCACAAGACACTCCGTGGTCCACGCGGCGGTATCATTTTGCTGGGTAAAGACTTCGACAACCCATGGGGCAAGACCACCAAGAAGGGCGTGATTCGCAAAATGTCGTCGCTGCTCGACTCTGCCGTATTCCCTGGCGTACAAGGCGGTCCATTGGAACACGTTATCGCTGCTAAGGCTGTGGCATTCGGCGAAGCTCTCCAACCTGAATTTAAGGTTTATGCACAGCAGGTGAAGAAGAATGCCGCTGTTATGGCACAGGCATTTGTGGACAAGGGCTACAAGATTTGCTCTGGCGGCACCGAAAACCACTGTATGCTTATCGACCTCCGCACCAAGTTCCCCGAACTCACTGGTAAGGTGGCAGAAAACGCTCTCGTGGCTGCCGATATCACCGTCAACAAAAACATGGTGCCATACGACACCCGCAGCGCGTTCCAGACTTCAGGTCTGCGCGTAGGCACTCCTGCCATGACCACTCGTGGTGCCAAGGAAGAATTGATGCCAGAAATCGTTGAGCTCATCGACACCGTGCTCAAGAATCCTGAAAGCGAAGCTAACATCGCCTCCGTGCGCGAGAAGGTGAACGCCATCATGAAGGATTACCCAATCTTCGCTTGGTAAAAAATTTATAAATAAAATGAATATTAAGAGAAAATGATTAATGTGCTATAGCACCTAATATCATTTTCTCTTATATCAGCAAATTCCCACCTGATTATGTCGAAATTGGAATTCATTACCGAAGGTATGTTATTCAAAATTAGGCAACATCAACAAGAGCTGCCCGAAGCACTACGCCGGGCAGCTCTTGCTGATTATAGGGAGGGCGTGTTCTCTATCACCATCAACACACGGGACCGCCGCCCTTTGCTTGGTTTCATTCGCAATGGTGAATTCTATCCCTCAAAAGTGGGGCAAGCCGTGGCAGAGTGCTGGCGGAAAATTCCCGAATATTATCCTCAAGCCGAACTCATCATCCATCAGGTGATGCCGGAGCATTTTCACGGTCTATTGAGACTGAACCCCAAAAAGCCAAATGCCCGAATCGTGGGCAAATCGCCAGCCCACTTGGGGAGAATAGTGGGTGGCTTTATGATTGGCAGCACCCACGCCTACTGGAATGTGCTGGGCATCGACTGGAAGGCATACACATGGAGCGAAGCCCAGCGCAAGGAACCTTTCCACCTCGGCGTTGAGCACAAGGAAAGCACCCAAGGTCCTGCCCTATTCGAGCGAGGCTACAACGATGTGGTGCCCATCAGCGACGAGCAAATCGACACCAAAATCCGATACATCGCCACTAACGTGGAACGCCGACAGATGAAGCGCGACAACAGCGATTTCTTCGCAATCACACGCAATGCGAAAAGCGCAAACTGGACTGTGGAGCGCATCAAGCAGGGATTGCTTGCCGACCGCTTTATCGGCAAAGACGCAGCAAGCGTGGCGCAAGCATGGCAGAAAATCGCATCCATGCTCAACCTCTCCACCGAAGGCACACCCAACATCGACTGGCTGGGCAACAAATCGCTACTGACTGCCACTACCAAGGTGTCGGTCATCTGCCACAGAGCCGACGTCCTTCTTTTTGAACAACAAAAAGCCAAAACCATCGAAGCAGCAAAAAATGGTGCGATTGTGGTGAGCGCGTGCATCAATCCCAAAGAGCGAGAAATCGTGAAAGCACTGCAAGCGGAACTGCTTCCCGTCATCAAAGTGGCAGACAATGGATTCGACACCCTCTACAAGCCATCTGGCAAAGCATTTTACACTTGCGCCGAAGGTGCGCTAACCGAAATCACCCCATGGAAGCACCGCACCGTGAGCAAAGACGATGAGCAGACACTTAGCCGTGAAATGTGCCTCACCGCCAACGAACTGGTGCGCATCGTGGCACAATGCCCCGACACTTGGTGGAAATAAAAATCGGCAGCCCCGATGACCGAAACTGCCGATTTCCTTATCTATTTATCCGAATATCTTTCTTAATGCTTGCTTTCGCTCCATGCTGGGATAGCGAAGCGGTCGCCTGTTTGCTCAATCAGGAATTTGGTGGTCTTTTCACCATAGCCTGGGCGCGTGAATTCGGTTTGGAAACCGCCTTTCTTGAACTGGTATTTGCCGTCTTTCTCGGTTTTGCACAAGCCATCGTTGAATTTCACAATCAGCTTAGTGGCAAGGTTACGCCATGCGCTGAGCATCTGTGCGCCCTTCTCGTTGCTGTAAGCGGTAAGGAATGCCACAGCCTGATAAGGATTTGCGCTTTGCAGTGCCAAAGCCTCTGCCTCAATCTTTGGTTGATTGGTGAGATAGTCGGTCTGGAGCGAATCGCGAACGGCTGCCAAAGTAGGCATCATCATACTGTAGCGTGGATACACCATATTGCTTACCCAGTTGCACACCCAGAAAGCGTTGTCCATTGAGAAGGTGACTGCATCGCAGCCTTCTTCCTTGTAGCACGCTGGCACGTCGGTGTTACAACAATACACAGGGGTGAATGGCACCATATTGCTGTCGTCGTTGGCAAACCAAAGCACACCACCCACTTCACGAGGCATGTGGGCACGCATCTGACCAATCCACACAAAAGCGCTCTGCTGGGTGGAAATGGGTCGCTCATTGAAGTATTTCTTTCCATTATATTCATACGAGAGAGGTGTGGGGCGATATGGCGCTTCGTAGATACCCTGACCAGGATCGTTGTCGAGAGCCATAGGAGTGCCCTCGTAGTGGTCGCGAAGCACATTAAGCACATCTTGCACACTCAATTTCTTGTTGGGCACCACCCACAGTGGCATTGGCTCGGCATCGGGATTTTCGCCCATGGCATACGAGAGGTATTTGTCGAAGCCATCGGCAAAGTGATTGAAGAAGCTCCACACACGTGCCTCACAGTAGCGCAACTTGCCAAAATCAACTGGGCTGTAGGCCTTTGAGAAACTGAAATCGGCATCTTTGCCAGTGTACCAGCCTTTTTCGCGCGCAAACTTGATGCAATTCTTCGAGAACATCACGTTCTTCTTATCTTTTTGGTCGAATTTATGGATGCGTGTGTGATTGGCGTGTGCGCTGATAGCATTGTCGGGAATACGCACAGCCACCCATGCCACAGCTTTGCTGCCAATGCCGCAGCCCACCATTTCCATAATCCAAGCCTCGTTGGGGTCGCAGATGGTAAACGATTCGCCACTGCTGTTGAATCCGTAGGTCTCGGCAATGGTGGTCATCACGCTGATGGCTTCGCGAGCCGTTTTTGAGCGTTGCAGAGCCACATTCATCAGCGAACCATAGTCCATGATGCCAGTGGTGTCGATGAGCTCGGAGCGACCACCGAAAGTGGTTTCGCCGATAGTCACCTGCCACTCATTCATATTGCCCACCACATTGTAGGTGATAGGCGCTTCGGGAATCTCGCCGTGATACACACGGGTGTCGCGGTCGTAAATTTTCAGCATCTCCCCTTTCTCATGCTTCGCAGCAGGGAAATGATACATCGGGTGGAAAGTGCCATACGAGTCGCAACTGTAAGTACACATCACCGATCCATCTACACTCGCATCTTTACCCACAATCACACTTGTGCAAGCCACACTCTGGGCAGCGACAGCCATCACCGCCACAAAAAAAGCAATTAACCTTTTTCTCATATCTTACATATTTTTAGTAATCAATCACTACTCCCCACAAAAATACAACAAAAAAACCTATCCCCAAACCTTATCAGATAAGAGATTACACCAAAATGCAAGAATTATCATTTCCTTCTCCATATTCACATCCCCACAAAGAAAAGAAAGTGCTGAATTTCTGACGCGAAATTCAGCACTTGTTATTTATAGAATAAGAAATCTAATTTCTAATCTCTCTAACTTCTAATCTCTAACTTCTAATTTCTTGAAAATTATTTCAGGCCGCGGAGGCGGAGAAGTGCGTCGGCGTTTGGTTCGTGGCCACGGAACCTCTTGTAGAGAGTCATAGCGTCTTCGGTGTCGCCAGGAGCAAGAATGTAGTTCTTGTAGTCGGTAGCGGTCTTGATGTTGAGCGGACCTTCTTCCTCGAAGCGGTTCCAAGCGTCGGCTTCAAGCACCTGTGCCCAAAGGTAGGTGTAGTAGCCACAAGCATATTCGTCGCTGCCGAAGATGTGTTTGAAGTAAGGGCTGCGGTAACGATATTCGATGATAGAAGGCTTGCCGAGATTGCGTGACACATAGTTTTCAAAGCCCTTCACGTCGATGTTGTCGCACCAGTCAATCTTGTGCCATTCGATGTCGAGCAATGCAGCGCCCACCAATTCGGTGGTGATGAAGCCCTGGTTGAATTTGCTTGACTCATTCAGTTTGTCAACCAATTCCTGTGGAATCACCTCGCCAGTCTTGTAGTGCTTAGCAAAGTTTTTCAGCACTTCAGGCACGAGTGCCCAGTGTTCGTTGAGCTGTGATGGGAGTTCCACAAAGTCGCGGTCGATGTTGGTGCCTTCAAGTCCCTTGTAAGGAGCCACGGTGAGCATACCGTTGAGGGCGTGACCAAATTCGTGGAAAGCGGTCTGTACCTCGTCGAGAGTGAGGAGCGAAGGGATGTCTTTGGTTGGAGCGGTGAAGCTGCACACATTATAAACAATTGGGCGTTCGCTTTTGCCTCCGAAATCGTAAGCCTGGTTCATTTCCATCATCCAAGCACCTTGAGCCTTCACTGGGCGTGGGTAGTAGTCGGTCATAAACACAGCCACATGCTTGCCCTTTGCGTCTTTCACGTCGTAAACGGTAACTTCAGGGTTGTATTTTGGAGCCTTTGGCATCTTGGTGAAGGTGAGGCCGTAGAGCTTGTTAGCCAAGAAGAACAAACCATTTTCCACCACGTTTTCGAGCTTGAAATATGGGCGGACATCGTCTTCGCTGAAATTGTACTTTTCTGCTTTCACCTTTTCAGCGAAGTAGTAGTAGTCCCATGCTTCAATCTTGTAGCCAGCACCGTGAGCGTCGGCATATTTCTGCATGTCAGCCACTTCCTCGTCCACTTTCTTCACAGCTGGCTTCCAGATGCTGAGCAAGAGGTTTTCGGCTGCATCTACGGTCTTAGCCATCACTGGGTCGATAGCATAATCGGCAAAGGTCTTGAAACCGAGCAATTTCGCCTTTTGCTGGCGGAGCTTGAGAATGGCGTTGATGTTCTTGCTGTTGTCAAACTCGTTGCCACGGTTAGCGGTTGCCAAGTAGGTTTTGTACATTTCTTCACGGAGTGAGCGGTCGTCGGCACTTGTGAGCACAGCCAAACGAGTGGAGGCCGATGGAGTGAACACCCACTTGCCAGCCATACCCTTGTCTGCAGCCAACTTAGCAGCAGCGTCGATAGTGTTTTTGGGCAGACCAGAGAGGCGGTCGGCATTGTCAACCACCACGTAATTGTTGGCGATTTCGCTCATCACGTTGTTCACAAAGCTGAGTTGAAGCGCAGCCAAGCGAGTGTTGATGCTCTTGAGCGTGTCTTGGTCGGCAGCGCTGAGCAAAGCGCCGTTACGCACAAAGCGCTTGTAGTATTTCTCTGTGAGGCGGCGTTGCACTGGGGTCAGACCGAGTTGGTCGGCATTGTCGTGCACTGCCTTGATGCGATTGAAGAGTGCGAGATTCATATACACCTCGTCGCTGTGGGCTGTAATCATAGGCGATAGTTTCTCTGCCAATGCCTGCATTTCTGGGGTGGCGTCGCTTTCGTTGAGAGCCATAAACACATAGTTTACTTTGCTGAACACTTCGCCGCTCATGTCGAGAGCGAGCACAGTGTTGTCGAAATCGGCACGCGAACGCTGCTTCACAATGGCATCAATCTCTGCGTTGTGTTGCTTGATGCCTTCTTCCAGAGCTGGAATGTAGTGCTCGATTTTGATTTTTTCAAACGGAGGAATCCCATACTGAGTGGTGTAGGGAGCCAAGAATGGATTTTCCTGTTTCACTGTTTTCTTTTTTGCAGCTGCGGCTGGCATACATAAGCAGCCCACAGCAATCATTGATAAAATAAACTTGTTCATCATCATAATGAATTTGGTGAATATGTTTAGGAATTGTTGGTATCACCTATAATCGGGCGTGCGCTATCGCTTCCACACGAAGGTGGTGACGAGTGGATAGTGGTCGCTCGACCCCTCTTTGTGGCGATGCATCTCCACAGCCTCCATGTCGCCACGATACAGCACATGGTCAATCTTGAAGAAAAGCCTGTCGTTGTGATAAGTGGCTGTGGGGCCGAATCCACATTTCACCCAAGCGTCGGTCATATCATTGCCCATGATTTTCCGATAGGCATACGACATGGGCACATCGTTGAAGTCGCCGCACACTATCACATTGGCGTCGCTTTGGTTAATCACCTGGCGGAGCAATGCAGCCTCTTGGGCGTGTTGGCGGAAGGCGTTGGTGAGCTTCGCGAAAATCGTCTTGCTGGCTTGTTTGGCTTCCGAGGGCTTATCCTTTGTTTTCAATTTCGTTAAATCCACATAAAATTGCTTGTCGTCGTTCGACAGCTGTATGGAGTGGAGGTGCAGGTTGAAGAATCGCACCTTATGCCCCGGCACGAGCACGTCGAATGCGCGGGCGTAGAAGTGGTAGCCGTTCAGGAAGTTGTCGGGCGAGGCGAAACCATTCTTGATGGAATCGTCGATTACAGGCTGATAAGGGTGCTTGGAGAGTATCACCTGGTCGTGATATCCGTGGTCGCGATAAGGGTACACCTTCTTCAGCGAGTCCATAAATGGCAGGTCGTTGAAGTCGGCAGAGAGCGACGCCTCTTGCAGCAGCACCACATCGGCATCTTGCTTCAGAATGTAGCGAGCCGTGGCTTGGCCTGCCTTAAATTCCTTTTCCTTGTCGCCGTAATACGATACCTTGAAGTTCTCCACATTGAAAGTGAGCACCTTGAATTTGGTGGAATCCTCTTTCGGGGTGTAGGTGTGGGGAAACATGTTGAGCGGTGCCACCACTCTCACCGATGGCCACGAGATAAGGATAGCCACCCACACGATGAGCGACACACGCCAACTGTGCACAATCAGCCACAACATTCCAATCATCACCTCCAGCGCAAGGAGGAATGGGAATGCGAGTACTGCCACAGGCGCAATACGGCTGTCGGCAGGGTGGGTGGTACCAGAGTAGGCGGCATAAATCAGCACCACCGACAGCAATGCCGTGACGACGATTGCCGACACCTTTATTATGCGATACAAATATGACTTTTTATCGAAGTGCATCATCTTTATATAATCACTTTTTACCAGAGGCTCTGAATAATGTAGCCTTTTCCTCTTCGGTAAGGGCCCCATAACCAGAACGTTTAAGTTTGTCTAATATTACATCAATTTCAGCCTCAGTTGGCACATTTGATGAAGTTTTTTTCATTTGCTTGCTTGAGGTGGCATTTTGCTGATAGTGGTATGCCTTTCCGCCCACGGGACCGCCCACGCCTTTTTTGTGAGGCTTCTTGGTCAAGTTCACCAGCTTGTCGATGATTCGGTTGAGCCAAGCGGTGATGTCGTGGCCTCGGCGCATCTGCCAGCCATAGAGCACACCCACCAGACCTCCGCCCAAGTGAGCCAACTGCGCGCCCAACTGACCGTCGCCTCCGCCAAGCACCATCAGCACCACCACGCCAATTGCCAGCCACTTCAGCGACACCTGGCCGAGAAAGAGCAAGCCTATGCGATAGTCGGGGGCAAATACAGCCATGGCGGTGACCAGTGCCAAAACTGCACCCGATGCGCCAATCAGCAAATCCACCTTGCCGGCAAAAACAGGCAGCACGGCGTAGCCCAGCACATACACCAACGCCCCACCTAAGCCGCCCAGCACATACAGCGCCACCAGCTGCTTGGAGTTGAAATACTCCAAAAACAACTTGCCGAGCCAATACAGCCACAGCATGTTGAACAGCACGTGAAGCATATCGTAGTGGGCAAACATGTAGGTGAGCAGTGTCCATGGGCGGTGCAGGAGCGTGGTCAAATCCGACGGCACCACTATCCATTCGAGCATCGCGTCGCTGTTCACTCCTGCGAAATGGAGAATGATTGCCATGAGGCGTATCAGCAAAAACACGCCCACATTCAGCATCACCAGCCGCACAAGTGCATTGCTTGCCTTGTATTTGCTTTGTATTTCTTTAAATATAGTCATTCTTTCTGATTACGCCTGTGTGTTTCCAATAGAGAATCATGAGTATGCCAAACAGCATACCGCCAAGGTGAGCGAAGTGTGCTACGCCGCTCATCATTCCTTGGGTGCCGCACACCAGTTCAAACACGCCATAGCCTATCACCATCCACTTTGCCTTAATGGGGAATGGGAATGGAATGATAAACATCTTCAGGTTGGGGAACGACATGCCGAATGCCAGCAGCAAGCCAAACACGGCACCGGAAGCACCCACAGTAAGGTAGCGTAAGTTGAGGAAGTCGGCAAGGTCGCCAATCTGACCGGCGTTGATGGCATTCTGAGCCTCTGCCGCACTCACGCCCAATGCGCTTGCCACATCACCCACCCAAGTGAGTTGCCATACAAGTTCTTGCACAATGCCTGCGCCCACGCCACACACAAGGTAGTAAACGAGGTAACGCTTCGCACCAAGCATTCGCTCAAGCAGCGCACCAAACATGTAGAGGTTAAACATGTTGCAGAACAAGTGGAGCAAGCCACCCTGCACGCTGGAGAAGTCGTGCATAAACATATAGGTGACAATCTGCCAAGGCATAAAGTCGCCTGCTTGCCAAAAATGCAGCGCAAACCATTTGTCAAGATGCACGCCACGGGTTTGAAGCGCCATGGTGGCAATCCACATCAGCACATTAATAATCAGTAAATTCTTAGTGATATCAGGTATCGACCCTAAAAACGATCCGCCTCTTGATGAATTATAACTCATAATTGATAAATGTTTCTTATTTTAAAAATGTAAAACAAATGGCAAACCCTTTTCTCATACAATCGCCCAAAAGTTTGCCTTAATATATATAAGATACAAAATTAAAGAAAATAGTGCAATCTCTGTGCCAACAATGCCCAAAACCACTCTATTTTTACAATTTTTTGCGATATTTTTGTTTCATATAATTGAATCATTTAATTTTGTGACCATACACATTACAATTATAATTTTTTACAGTCAATGAACAAAATTGAATTAATCAATGGCGTGGCCATTGAAGCCGGCATCAGCAAGGCACAGGCAAAAGCGGCGGTCGATGCCGCTATCAAGGTAATGACCACCGCTCTCGTGAAAGGCGACAAAATAGCACTCGTGGGATTTGGCACACTCGCTGTGCAAGAAAAGGCGGAGCGCAAAGGCGTGAACCCTTCCACCGGCGCACCCATCACCATTCCAGCAAAAAAAGTGGTGAAATTCAAGCCCAGCGCCGAACTCGCCGAAAAAGTGAAACAATAATCTCCCCCATCTTATTTTTCGTATGACTCGCCTATTTCTATCTTTATGGTGCGCAATCTTTGCGTTCTGCCCTCTGATGCAAGCAGGGCTACCCTCTGGTGACGGGTGGAAACTCCACTGCCACGACTTCGATGCCGCCTACACTGGTGCCCCCGTTGCCAACGGCACCATCGGCATCCTTCCGTGGAAAGAGCCTTTCAGCGTGAAGCACTTGATTCTAAACCACATATTTGAATACAGCGAAAAGAAAGGTGTGAACCGTGTGATTGCCGGCATCAACCCGATGGGGATGACCATGATGGTCGACGACCAGCAAGTGACCAGTTCCAACATAGCGAAATGGAACCAGGAAATTGACATGCGCCACGCTCGGCACAACTCCCAATTTCTGGCGTGTGGAAAGGTTGATGTGCGCTACACGATAGTGGCATTGCGTAACATGCCTTACGCCGCCATGATGCGTATCACAGTGAAAGCGCGCCAAGATGCCTCTGTGGCATTGACCAACACGATGAACATCCCCTTCGACGACTATCGCGACGGCAGCAAATGCACCGCCTACAAATTGCGCATAGAAAATGGCTTCAAACCAGCCTTGAAGGCTTGTGCCGAAACTTCGCATGGCCGCTATAAAGCCGTGGCTGAAGCACTATTCGTGCCTGAAAAAGGTGTATGGGCAGTGCTGCCTCCCACTGGCGGAACTGCACAGACGGCAACTATCCAATTACAGAAAGGCGAGGAAGCCACCATTTCGCTCGCCACAAGCGTGTGCACCACGCGCGATTTCACCGACCCTTGGAGCGAGGTGGAGCGTGAGGTAATCTACATCTTGAAGCAAAAGCCCACCGAGGTGCTGGCTGCCCACGACCGCTGTTGGGACAAACTATGGCGTGGCAACATCACCATTGAGGGCGACGACGAGGCACAGCGTGTGGTGCGTTTTGCCCTCTATAACCTCTACAGTTTCTGCCGCCGTGGCACAGAGTTGAGCATTTCGCCTATGGGACTTTCGTCAAAAGGCTACAATGGTCATATTTTCTGGGATAGCGAAACGTGGATGATGCCGCCTATGCTTGTCATGAACCCCGACATAGCGCGATGCATGATCGACTACCGCACCGACCGACTTGATGCCGCTCGCCAACGTGCAGCCACCATTGGTTACGACGGTGCCATGTATCCTTGGGAAAGCGACGACATGGGGCAAGAGTCCACGCCATCGTGGGCGCTGACTGGTCCACTTGAGCACCACATCAGTGCCGACATTGCCATCGCCGCATGGAACTATTATCGCATGAGTGGCGATGACAAATGGCTTCGCGAAAAGGGCTACCCGATGATGAAAGCCATTGCGGAATTTTGGGTGAGCAGAGTGACCGAGAACGCCGACGGCAGTTATTCCATCAAGAATGTGGTGGGTGCCGACGAATACGCCACCGGTGTCGACGACAATGCTTTCACCAACGGTGCCACCATCGTGGCGTTGCGAAGCACCGTGAAAGCAGCCATCGCTGTGGGCGAAGAGGCACCAGCCCTTTGGAGCAAGATTGCCGACAGGCTGCGCATTCCGAAGATGAACAATGGCGTGACCGCCGACTACGAGGGCTACCAGGGGCAAATGATTAAGCAAACCGATGCCAACCTGCTTGCCTATCCTTTGGGACTCATCACCGACGAGAAGCAAATACGCGCCGATATGCTCTACTACGAAGACAAACTCGACAAGAAAAACGGCCCTGCCATGGCACACAGCATCTTTGCCACACTCTATGCACGCATTGGCGACCGCGATCGTGCCACCGAGGCTTTCAGAATGAGTTATCGCCCCAATATGCGGCCTCCATTTGGCGTGTTTGCCGAAACTGCCACCTCCAGCAATCCTTACTTTGCCACAGGGGCAGGCGGCATGCTTCAAGCAGTGATTTACGGCTTCGCAGGCCTCGACATCACCGACCAAGGCATAGCGCAGGTGCACAAACCCTTGCTCCCCAATGGTTGGAAATCACTGGTCATCACCACGCCCAGCGGTGCCACCTACAAAGTGGAAAAATAAAAAAACAAACGAAAATCGCGCAAAAACCCACCGAAACAGCGTCTATTTCGTTGTAAATGTGAAAAATAATTGCTATCTTTGCACGATTTTTACACAGATAATAAAAAAATATGTTTACACCTACTAAAAAAACCATCGTATTGGGTGACGGACGTGAGATCACCCTTGAAACAGGAAAGCTTGCAAAGCAAGCCGATGGAGCGGTTGAACTGCGCATGGGCAACACTATGCTCCTTGCGACAGTAGTTTCGGCTAAAGAAGCCGAAGAAGGCGCAGATTTTATGCCCCTTCAAGTTGAATACAAAGAGAAGTACTCGGCTGTAGGCCGTTACCCTGGTGGCTTCACTAAGCGTGAAGGTCGCCCCTCTGACTACGAAATCCTTACTGCACGATTGGTTGACCGTGTGTTGCGCCCTCTTTTCCCAAGCAACTACCACGCCAACACTATCGTTACCGTAACTCTCTTCTCAAGCGACGGTCAGGACCAACCTGATGCACTCGCAGGCCTCGCAGCTTCTGCAGCTATCGCAGTGAGCGACGTGCCTTTTGAAGAACCTATTGCCGAAGTGCGCGTAGCTCGCATCAACGGAGAATTCGTCATCGACCCAACCTTCGAACAGCTGAAGAACGCAGACATGGAACTGATGGTAGGTGCAACTTATGACAATATTATGATGGTTGAAGGAGAAATGGACGAAGTAAGCGAAGACGACCTCATTGCAGCCCTCAAGGCAGCACACGACGCTATCAAGCCTATGTGTGTGGCTCAAAAGGAACTTGCAGAGCAAATTGGCGTCGTTAAGCGCGAATACTGCCACGAAACCGACGACGAAGAACTTCACGAACGTATGCGTGCCGAGGTTTATCCTAAGTGCTACGCAGTGGCTAAGGCTGGCTGCGCCGACAAGCAATGGCGCAACGAATCCTTCCAAAAAGCTTTCGATGAATTTGTAGAAACCATTCCTGAGGAAGAACGCGAAGAAAAGGCAATGATGGTGAAGCGCTACTTCGACGAAATCCAACGCGACGCTGTGCGCCGTTGCATTCTCGACGAAGGCTTGCGTCTCGATGGCCGTAAGACCACCGAAATCCGCCCAATCACTTGCTGGCCCGACTACCTGCCAGGCCCTCACGGATCTGCAGTGTTCACCCGTGGCGAAACTCAAGCTCTCGCTACTTGCACACTCGGCACCAAGCTCGACGAAAAACTCGTTGACGACGTGCTCTACCGTGGCAACGAACGCTTCCTCCTCCACTATAACTTCCCTGGCTTCTCTACTGGCGAAGCTAAGGCCGGACGCGGCATCAGCCGTCGTGAAATCGGTCACGGCAACTTGGCACACCGCGCCCTCAAGCGTATGATTCCAGAAGACCTCCCCTACACCGTGCGTATCGTGAGCGACATTCTCGAATCTAACGGTTCTTCTTCTATGGCTACCGTTTGCGCAGGCTGCATGGCTCTGCTCGACGCTGGTGTGAAGATGAAGAAGCCTGTGGCTGGTATCGCTATGGGTCTGATTACCGACGAAGGCAACGTGAAGCACGCAGTGCTCAGCGATATTCTTGGCGACGAAGACCACTTGGGCGATATGGACTTCAAGGTGACTGGTACCGCTGACGGTATCACCGCTACCCAAATGGACATCAAGTGCGACGGTCTGCCATACGAAATCCTCGAACAGGCTCTCCGCCAAGCTAAGGAAGGACGCTTGCACATCCTCAAGCTCATCAACGAAGCTATCCCTGCTCCACGCGAAGACTACAAGCCACACGTTCCACGCATCGTTCACATGACCGTTGACAAGGAATTCATTGGCGCTATCATCGGTAAGGGTGGCGAAGTAATCCAAGCTATCCAAGAAGAAACTGGTGCAACAGTTACCATCGACGAAATCGACGGCAAGGGAGAAATCGACATCTGCGCTCCTGAAAAGGATAAAATCGATGCAGCTATCGCTCGCATCAAGGCTATCGTTGCAGTTCCTGAAGTTGACAAGGTTTACACCGGCAAGGTTCGCAGCATTCTCGAATTCGGTGCATTCGTTGAATTTATGCCAGGTCGCGACGGTCTGCTCCACATCAGCGAAATCAGCTGGAACCGCCTCGAAAGCATGGAAGCAAGTGGCTTGAAGGAAGGCGACGAAGTGCAAGTGAAACTCATCGAAATCGACAAGAAGACCGGCAAGTTCCGCCTCAGTATGCGTGCGATCCAGGAAAAACCTGAAGGCTACGTAGAAGAAAAGAAGGAACGCCGTCCACGCCCACAAGGCGACCGTGGTCCACGCCGCGACGGCGGTAACGGTCATGGCCCACGCCGCGAAGGTGGCAACAACCGTGGTCCACGCCGTGGCTAATCCCCACTTCCGCAAAGCAAAATACACAAAACCTCTATAATCAAAAAAATGGGAGCCCCACCAAAGGCCCCCATTTTTTATTGCACTAAGTCTTTCATGGCACAAGAAATTTGTTTTAGAATTAAATTTCTGTGATAACAAATTAAACAGATATTTATATTTGTAACTTACAAGAAAACACTATAAATTTGCACAAATAAGAGATTTTCAAAAGCAACTTGTCGTGAAGCGATACACAATCTATTTGCGGCAAAATCATAAAAATCTAAATATCATATCATTATGAAAATTAATCGAATTCTATTACACGCTCTTTGCTTAATTGCACTTCTTTCATACAATTCTGCGGCAGCTAAACAAAGTGACAACTCAACACTTGATTCAACCATAGATTTCCAAGACGACTCTCTTAAACAACTTATATATTCCATCCAAACAAAAGATGGAAAAACCAGAGTGTTTTATCAACAAAGAACCGACACAGTGTTTTACGAACTTTGTACTAAACTCACATGCGATGATGACACGCGAGTAAAAAGGTACAGTTTATGGGAAGATTACGATACGGAACAAGGAAGTCCAATCCCCCTCCCTTATACAATTTCACCTGATGGGAAAAACTTATATTTTATTGGATTTGCGATGGCCAATAGTGCAGGGTTTGTGTCAAATTACACAATTTTTAAAATTGATTGCCAAACACTAAAAAAAGAAGCGATTGACAGCGGCGCAGCAATTGAAGTAACAAGTACTGGTTTTACGATAGTGGATTGCCGTTGCATTAATGAGAAAACCGCCAAATGCAATGGTGATCTTGAATGGAAAATGCACGACAGGCACATTGATTGGAACGGAAAAACAATATCAGAAGATAAAAACGAATATGATTACGATACAATGGTGGCTCGTTATGGAAACAGCGATGATGATTTTTATTTACTCCTTAGAGGATTTAAACAAATCAAACCATCATATTGATATCCTAAACTCATAAAACAAGACACGTATTAAATGACATTTATTACAATTTCACCAATAAACAAAAACACGTTGATAATGATAGACGAAAATTCAATAGATGTTTGATTTGCTACAGATTTTCCAATTTTCATAATCCAATCCATCATTTGCTCAATGCAAAAAGCATTTTCACCCATCAATCAATAAAAGCAACGATTTCACCCAAACGTAGGGACATGCCTTCGGCATGTTTCCAATGCGATGACACATAGCCAATTGCATCGAAATATAGAACAAAAAATATCGAAGGAGAATTTTCAAAGCCGTTGGAAACGGTGTGTACCCTGCTATCACCAAGCAAGGACACTTGCATGGTGTTCCGCATCATTCGGCATCTCCGATGCCTACCCCACCTTTAATTTCAGTTTCCCCATGTTTTTTTCCACTGAATCATATCAATACAGCAAACCAATCATCCAAAGAGGCAATTTATTTCCTCTGGGATATTCAATATCATCAGCCAACACGAATGAATTGGGAACTTCCGAAATCTGCTTGAAAGTTTTTTTCTCTCCTCCCACTTCAAAAGTCCACTTGCCATCAACCTTGAAATCGCCACTGCTTTTCCCATATTCTACAGTGTGCGAAAAGCTCAATTGATTCACAGTAAAGCATTCTCTTGCCGTTCCAATGTGGACTGGTGTCGTGGCTAATGCATACAGCAAATTTGGATTGTCGAGATAAATTTTATCGGGTTTTTTCATTTTCTTTACCGACAACAAATCACTATACAGCAGCGTAATAAGTTTTGAATCATTTAAATGCCTCAAATATTCAAGCACTGTGTTTCGTTGCAATTCTGTCATAGAAGCCAATTTCGACACATCAACATCAAAAGGCACTTGCTGAGCAAGCACATAAAGCAACGACTTCAATTTTCTGCAATTAGCAGGGTTTACCGCCCGTAATTGAGGCAACTCAACATCTACAACATAATTCACCGTCTGCTCTATTAATGAATGATAATCAATAGGGTTGTTCAAATAGTAAGGATAGTACCCAAATTGAAGATAGTCGTGGAAGTACATTAACGGACGGCAAGAATCGTTTACCTCTGCTGCAATTTCGCTCGGTTGGTGTAATATCTCGTCTAATTGGTGCTTAGGCAATTGAATCCCTTTATAAAACTGTAAATATTCTCTATATGAAAGTCCTTGCATTTCATATATCATGCACCGACGCGACAAATCAGCATCACCATCAAGAAGTCTTAGCATTGACGAACCACTTAAAAAAAGCTGCATATCAGGATACACTTCCGCTATCTCCTTCACCTCACGGCTCCATTGCGGATATTTATGTACTTCATCTAATATCAGCAATTTACCCCCAAGTTTATAAAACTTATCGGCAACTTTCAGCAGCGAGTGTTGAGTGAAATATACCCAATCCAAAGAGCAATACAACACTTTTTCTGTATCATTCATAAAGTGCATCTTCACATACTGGCGTAAAAGTGTAGATTTTCCCACACCTCGTGCACCTCTAATACAGAGCATCGGAGCTTTCCAATTAATTGTGTCCATATAGCTACGAACGATTTTCAAATCTGTTGTTCGAAGCATTTGATTTTGCCGCTCAAATAAGGTTTCCATTATCGTTTTTTTATAAAATCCATAATTTGCTCAATGCAAAAAGCATTTTTGCCGTATTTTTGCTCAATGCATTGAGCATTTTTCTCCATAATTTGCTCAATGCATTGAGCATTTTCATCTCGCAAAAATAATAAATTCTTGACATTTTACCCAATTATTATTCTCAAATATGATAATATTATTCTCAAATATGATAAACATCATCATCAAATATGATAAAAATTCAACTAATAAAGGATTTAAACAGCGGCAGTTATTCACATAGATAGTGGATAGTGCGGAATGTCAATAACAACTGTGATATAGCGGTGGGTGGGATTTTTGGCGAGGGGGGGGGTAAAAAAAATCTCATCCTACAATTTGGCGAGGTGAATTGCTCGCGCTGTAGGATGAGATTTATTTTGGGGGTATATCGGGCTACATACGTTGCTTATAGCCGATATGATTTCTGATTAATATTATTTTGCAAGTGGGCTAACGCGTTCCACACGTTGCTTTTTTGGAGCGGTCTTACCATTGCTCAAGAATGGACCTGAATATGTAGCCTTGATTGACTTACCCTTATCGGTAACGAAATCGGTAGCGATAGTGTAGTGTCCAGTTGTTTCATCTTTGCTAATGGTAATCGAACCACTGTTTACGAAGCCGAATGTTGCATACACGCCAGGATTGTCAAGGTATTGATAGCAAGTGCCTACTTGACCATATACACCAGCGCCCATAACCTTATAGTAGCCCCTTGCCACTGTGCCGTTTGCGCCATCTTCTGTTACAGGGAAGGTGCCAATGCGTGGCATACCATGACCGTCATCGTTCAAGAAAATCATAATACGGTTGCGCTTATACCATGAAGCACCTTCTGCATAAGGATAGCCACCGTCCATGATTTCAAAACACAGACCGTCTAAGTCGTAAGGAGTTGCGTAGTCGCAAGTGAATTCAATGTCGTGATCAAGGTTTGGACCTTCATAGCCCTTAAATGTCTTGTCTCTGTACTTGCTGCAAGCACCATTATATGTAACGGCTACACATTCATCATTTTGCAACTGAATCTTAGCTACTACGGTGTAAGTGCCATCGGCATTCTTTGTGATAGTAAGAGTGGCTTGATTGAACTTCATGCCCTCACCCACATAATTAGTTTCTGACTTGTAGTTAGAATACACATCCAACTCACATTGGCCATCCATAGTCATATCGGTAGGATCACCGTCGATATAATATGTGTATGTGCCAGGAAGTGGCATTGGTTCTACTGTGCCATCAGAAGTTTTGCAGTGGATACTGAAACTGTAGATTTTACCGTTGCCTCTTGGGTTGATACCATCGTGTGGGCAATCACCCAAACGAATCACGAAATTCTGATAGCCAAGGCTGGCATAATCTCCCCAATAGTCCACATCGAAGAATCTTGATTCTTCATCCTTATATACAAGTGCTGTGGTCTTCACCTTCTTTTTAGAAAGGACATTACCCACTGTTATTTAAACTTTATCAACACTTTTGCAAAATAAAGGATATGCTTTTGGAGAATTTTACTGCAACACTCAATAAATTAATGTGTTACAACGAAAATCACCAAAAGCATATCCATACATTTTTGGTGTATTTTATTACGATTTTTCCTCAAAAAATCAAGGTTAATCTTCAAATATACGACATCAACATCCACCCTATCAACTCTCCAAGTTCTCGACCAGTTGTCCTCGTTGTCCTGTTGACTTCAAAAAGACTCGTTGACTCGTTGTCTCGTTGACCTGTTGACTCGCGCAAAGCGCGAAGCGCTACTTCCCAAGCAGTTTCAGGATATAGTTGCACTTCTCGGAATTGCCGAGAGTTTTGCCCTTGTCGCAGGAGAGTTTGATGCAGTCGTGCCATTCACGCAGTTCGGTGATGCGGCTTCGGGTGAGTTTGATCACGATGTTTGATGGCTGGCAGCCGGTCACGTCGCAAGTGAGGTAGGTGCCAATGCCGTAACTGTCCATCATGCGCCCAGCGGTGAACTTATGAAGTTCGATAGCACGGTCGAGGTTCAAGCCATTGCTATAAACCACCTGCTTGGTGGCTGGGTCGATGCCCAGCGACTTGTATTTTTCGATAATTTTTTCCAACTGCTCCTCCTCTTTGCCGCTATCCACACGCAGGCCCTTATACATCATTGCCATACGCTTCGAGAGGTTGCTGAAGAACACATCATCGCCGAAGCAATCGTAGAGGTAGATACCGTTGTCGCCATCGTAAACATCGCTAAACTTGCGCATCACATTGAAATTGCATTCAAACACGCCAGTCACATTTTCCTCAAACGACACCAACTGATGGCTCATGGTGCCGATTGGAATCAGGTCGTATTTCATTGCCAAATACACATTGCTGGTGCCAGTGAAAGTGCCTTCCCACTTGTGGAAGTCGCCATTCTCGTCGGTGTAGCCGCCTTTCTGGTACTCTTCCTTAAATGTGCGCACCACCATATCATGATGCTCTTTGGTGAAACGGCGACGCTGACCAAAATCGCTAATGGTCAAACCGCTACGCAATGCCTTGCGTGCCTTTTCACGACTGCGCTCTTCCTCAAGGGCGGCATCGTATTTTTCCACATCGCCATTCAGGATGTGCGTAAGTTCGCTGATGCACGACAGCAGCACCATTTCCCACATAATGGTGGAAAACCACTTGCCCTTCACCGAAATGTGGAGTTCGCGGTTAGCGTCTTGGCTGATGCTCACCTCCGCAGGATTGAAGCGATAGCCACGCAGCAGCGTAAAGAACCACAGCGGCAGATAATACATTTTGCGCTTCATAAAGTCAATTTCCTCGTCGGTGATTTGCACATTTGGCATATAATTCACCTGCTCTTGGAGCAAGTCGGCAAACCCTTCGGGATATTGGGTGTGGTTGCGGTCGAAGAAAGTGTATTCCACTTCGGCGCGAGGATATGTATGAAGAATATAATACAGGCAACTAAAAGTATATGCATCGTTGTCTGTGAGATGCGTGATAATTTGTTTCATTACGTTCTGATAGTTGATTGTTATACGGTTGGTAGCGATATGCCACAAAGTTGTCGGTAAAGGTTGAGCGCATACACGTCGGTCATGGCACTGATGTGGTCGAGCACCGCCTGAATTTTCTCAAACTGGCTTCCGGCATACACATCATACTGCTCCGGGAATTTGTTGAGCAGCAGTTGCGAGTAGTTGCGTTCGGGGTGCGTAACAGCGTCAATCAGTTTGTCGAGCAGCAGGTTGATGATGCGGTTACCGGCAAGGTCGACATCGGTCACATAACTTGCGCTGTAGAGTTTGCGTCGCGCCAGTTGGCTGCATTGCGTGTAGCCAGCCGTTGCCAGCGGCGAAATGTGATCAATCAAGCCGCCCTGATATTTGCCTTCAAGAATCTGCTCCTCGCCTTCCACAAAAGCCTGTGCGCACTCACGCACCAGCAACCCCACCACGCTCGAACGCAGATAGGCTATCTTCTCGTTGGGGTCGTCCACGCTGCTCATCACCTCACGAATGTGATTCTGACGCTCTGGCGTAAAGAAAGCGAGCAGGAGGTTGACGGTTTCCTCCGTGCCGATGATTTTCAGTTTGTGGCCGTCTTCAATGTCCATCACCTGATAGCAGATGTCGTCGGCGGCTTCCACCAAATACACCAGCGGATGGCGGCAATAGCGGCCTTCGCCCAACTTTATCAAGCCAAGTTCGGTGGCTATTTTCTCAAAATGCTCCTGCTCCGACGAAAAGAAGCCAAACTTGCCCTTCTCGCCAGCGTAGAGCGATGCGTAGGGATATTTCACTATTGAGGCAAGGGTGCTGTAGGTCATGGCGAAGCCACCCACACGCCGCCCCTTGAACTGATGCACGAGCGAGCGAAAACTATTGGCGTTGCCCTCGAAGTGCACGAGGTCGTTCCATTGCCATTCGTTGAAGTGGGGCTTCAACTGCTGCCCTTTCCCCTCGCTGAAATATGCGCTGATGGTGCGCTCGCCCGAATGCCCGAACGGCGGGTTTCCCAAGTCGTGGGCAAGGCAGGCAGCCGCCACAATCTCAGGAATGGCGTCCATACGCGCCACCCACGGCTCGGATGCGTATTTCTCGCCCAAGAGCAGCAGCACCTCGCCAGCGAGCGATTTGCCCACACACGACACCTCCAGCGAGTGAGTCAGGCGGTTGTGCACAAATATGCTGCCCGGCAGCGGAAACACCTGCGTCTTGTTTTGTAGTCTGCGGAATGGCGACGAAAACACCAAGCGGTCGAAGTCGCGCTGAAAGTCGCTTCTCACACCGCCTTTATTGTCGTGATAATGCTCCAAGCCCAATCGCTTGTCGCATATCAGTTGGTTCCAGTTCATCTTCATATACACAAAGTAATTTGCTGATAAAAAACAAAGTTACCAAATCCCCCCTAATATTCAAAATAAAAAACGCACCCCTTTCCCAATCTTACATTTTTAAATCTATTTAAACGTGATTGTTTGCGATATTTCTGTAATTTTGCGACGTACATTTTTAAATATCTCCAAAATGCTGAAGTTCATTTCTATCTGCGCATTATGCTTGGCTTGCTGGCAAAGCACAAATGCGGCATCACACTCCTACATTGAATGTGACAGCATCACCAACAATCTGCAAGATTATGCCTATCTCACCGCCTACACCGAGGCTAATTATGCGGCGTTCCCTGCCATCATGAAGGGTGGATTTGGCGAGCGTTACAGCCAAATGAAGGATTCGCTGAAATGCGACATCGAAACCGGGAAAATGGGCATCAAGCAAGCCACTTGCGAATACGCCTACTGGTTTAATTCACAATTCGACGCACACTACTATATGGACGATCACCTCTTTTGGCGCGTGTATAAGAGGAAGGACACGCCCGACTATGCCCACCTGATGGACTACGCCCCACAAACGCTATCCACTCGCATCAATAAGCACACCTACCTGATTCGCATTCCGTCGTGCGCCGGCAAAAACCCCACCAACGAATGGGTGGCAAATGCGGTGAGCGAGTTTATGGGCAGCAAATGCAAGAATCTGATTATCGACATTCGTGGCAATAGCGGTGGCAGCGATGAAATCTGGGGTCCGCTGATTTCGCTGCTCATCGACCACAAGGCACTCGCTCCTGAAGCATACTGGTTTAGGAACACCTACGCCAACCGAACAAACAATTCGATGCAGGATTGGCTGAAAACACAAGTCGCCGACTTTGACAAGTCCACCAAGTCGTTTCTGCTGATGGGCGCTGATGAAGATGACGACGACACCGACGAAATTCCGCCACACGACACCAATATCCACATCGCATTCATCATCGACCGCCGCACAGCGAGTTCTGCGGAAACCATTCTACGAATAGCACGAAATTTCACCGACCGTGAGCGATATGCCATCTACGGCAAAGAGAATAGCGCTGGAGCCGCCGAAACTGGCAATCTGGTGCCCTTCCACCTGCCCCACAGCCGCATTCAAGTTTACTACCCCATCTCTTTGTCGTCGTCGTTTCTGAGCGGTGCCGAGCAGCACAACGGAGCCTCAGGCATACGCCCCGACGTGAAGATAGACTTGCCCTACCCCACCAAACTCACCAACAACATCGACACCTGGACCCAATACGTAGCCAATCAAATGCAAACCAGAAAAAAGCACTAATCCCCCACACACGGCGATGCAGCGCATCATAACGTAGGGACGTGATACTTCACGTCCGCCCATAGCAGTGTCGACGCACTAATTATCAACCCCATAAAGCGGATGCGAATTATCACATCCCTACCATATATTATCCCCATTTTGTGGATGGGTGGCGTGGAAAATTGTTATAAAAGTTGAAAATTTTGCCTAAACGGATAATTTGTTATAGTTTTGTATATTATTTTACGAGATACAAATTATTAGAAATGAAGAAATTCTTACTTGCAATAGCTGCTGTGATTGCAGCATCTTCTATCAATATGAGTGCAGAAACACGCCTCGGTGCCACCGTGGGTGTGAATTACAACGAATTACACTTCGGACAAGGCGATATTTTCAGCAGCGATAGGATGCTCGGCGGCAATGCCGGTATCGTGGGCGAACTGATGGTTCCGGGCATCGGTTTCGGCGTGGATGCTGGTTTGCTCTACTCGATGCGCAACGCCAAACTTCACTTTGAGGAAAAGAAGGCGTGGTCGTCGATGGGCATCGGTGCCGAAACTGCCACTCTCCACTATATCGACATTCCCATCAACCTGAAATTCCGCTATCACAACCTGAACGGTTTCGAGAGCACGCTGATGCCAATGGCGTTTGCCGGTCCTGTGATTTCGATATTGGCAGGCCACAGCAAATGCGCCGACCAGTTGAGTTACAACAAATTGAGCGTAGGCTTGCAGATGGGTATCGGTTGCGAACTTTTCGAGAAGGTGCAGATCAAGGCAGGCTACCAATTCAGCATCGGCGAATCGTGCCGCACGAAACTTCTTGAAGAACACAGCGCAAAGAACCGCACATGGTTCCTCAACGCCACCTACTTCTTCAAATAAAGCGCCCAAACCACACACCACATAACACAGCGAGGCTCTCCAAAAAGGCAGCCTCGCTTTTTTTCGCACCCCACAGACGTTAAAAAAAGGCATCGGAGATGCCGAATGATGGCTCAGTGGAAAAGTCCTGAGGACAGATAATGCATTGTTGCCGAATCGTGAATGGAATCAAAAACAAAAACCTAAAAAACAGCCTTGGAGCAACGTGGAATGCTTCGCATTTGGCGGTGCGACTGTGCGCTTTGCGTCATTGGAAACGAGTTTCCATGCCGCCAACCACACAATCCCTCCGCCACCCTCTCACGAGGGTCTTCCACGTTGATCCAAGGATAAAAACCGCTCGCCGTTTCACGGCGAAAAACCCCTG